>JGI1221J13441_10000042_pt1 | contig 69711 bp, 63 predicted proteins | sample LakVidmifraction_4_FD_13441 | JGI IMG/M metagenome (IMG submission 13441) | reverse complement strand
CGACCAGCTCGGCTTGCTCAGCCCGGACGACATGGCTGCCCCGGTGCGCCTGCCGCTGCGTCCGCTGGCCCCGAATCTCCAGGGCGACCTGGCTCCGCTGGTGGCCATCGGGGCGTCGGCCGGCGGACCGGCCGCGCTGTCGACCCTGCTCAAGCAGGTACCGCGTGAATTCCCCGGCAGCATCGTGATCGTGCAGCACATCGATGCTGCCTTCGCGCCCGGCATGGCGCAGTGGCTGCAGCAGCAGTCGGTGCTGCGCGTGCGCCTGGCGGTCGAAGGCGATCTGCCGCGCCGGGGTGAAGTCCTGCTGGCGGGCAGCAATCATCATCTCGTTTTCAAGGAGGGCAGCCGTCTCGCGTATGTCGAGGGCGCGCCCACGGATGTCTACCGGCCCTCGGTGGACGCGTTCTTCCATAGCATCGTGCGCCACTGGGATGGCAAGGCCACCGGCGTGCTGCTGACCGGCATGGGCCGCGATGGCGCAGCGGGCCTGAAGGCCCTGCGCGACAACGGCTATCACACCCTGGCGCAGGATCAGAAGAGCTGCGCCGTCTATGGCATGCCCAAGGCCGCCGTAGCGCTCAACGCCGCCGTCGATGTGCTGCCGGTCAGTGCCATGGCGGCACGGCTGCAGGCGCTGCTGGCCGGGGCGTGACCCAACTGAAATGAAGGAAAGCATGATGAGTTCGGTGCAAGCAACCGACACCCCGGGTGGCGGCCCCGTATTGCCCGCCGACGACTACAAGATCATGGTGTTGCTGGTGGATGACCAGGCCATGGTCGGGGAGGCGATCCGCCGCGCCCTGGCCAGGGAAGAGAACATCGACTTTCACTTCTGCACCCGCGCCGATGAAGCCCTGGCCGTGGCCGAGAAGACCCGTCCCACGGTGATCCTGCAGGACCTGGTGATGCCGGGCGTGGATGGCATGACCCTGGTGCGGCAGTACCGTGCCAGCGCGGTGCTGGCCAATGTGCCGATCATCGTGCTGTCCTCGCGCGACGATGCCGAAATCAAGCGCGATGCCTTCGCCGGCGGTGCCAACGATTACATGGTCAAGTTGCCCGATGTGATAGAACTGGTGGCGCGGCTGCGCTATCACTCGCGCTCCTACATCAACCTGCTGCAGCGCGATGCGGCCTACCGCGCGCTGCGCGAGAGCCAGCAGCAGCTGCAGAAGAGCAATTTCGAGCTGCAGCGCCTGACCAATACCGATGGCCTGACCGGCATCGCCAACCGCCGCTATTTCGACGACTACCTGGGCGCTGAATGGCGCCGCGCCCGGCGTGACGGACTGCACCTGTCACTGCTGCTGATCGACGTCGATTTCTTCAAGCTGTACAACGACAACTATGGTCACGTCGCCGGCGATGCGGTACTGCGCCGGGTCGCGCAAACGCTCGATGAAAGCATCCAGCGTCCGGCCGACTTGTCGGCCCGTTTCGGCGGCGAGGAATTTGCCATGATCCTGCCGCGCACGTCGCTGGAAGGAGCGCAGGCCCTGGGCCAGAAGCTGTGCCAGCTGATCGAGGCGAACCAGGTCCCGCATGAGCGCTCGAAGGTCAGTGCCTGGCTGACCGTGAGCATCGGTGCGGCCACCATGGTGCCGGCACCGGAGCAGGACATCCGCGAACTGATCGAGATGGCTGACCGCCGTCTCTACCTGGCCAAGCAGCAGGGCCGCAACCGGGTGGTCTGGCAGGATGGCTGAACGGACAACACAAAAAAGGCAGCGCGCATCGCCTGCGCGCCGGCCACACGATAACGACAAGGGAAGGAAACCAGCATGCGCATCATCGCCAGCCTGGAAGAACTGAAATCGCTGGCAGGCCAGGAAGTGGCCACCAGCGAATGGATTGCCGTCACCCAAGAACAGGTGGACCGCTTTGCGGAGGCCACCGGCGACCATCAATGGATCCACGTCGACCCCGAACGTGCGGCCCGCGAGCTGCCCTACGGCGGCACGGTGGCGCACGGATTCCTGACACTGGCGCTGCTGCCGCGCCTGCTGTCGGAATCCATCAGCCTGGGGCCGGATGTACGCATGCTGCTCAATTACGGCTTGAATCGCGTACGCTTCCCGGCACCCCTGCCGGTGGGCCGAAAAGTGCGCGGCATCATCCGCCTGGAATCCACCGAGGACATCCCCGGTGGCGTGCAGCTGGCCTGGCGCATTACCGTGGAATGTGAAGGGTCCGACAAGCCCGTTTGCGTGGCGGAATTCCTGGTGCGCCGTTACTAGGCGAATCACTCCACCTGACTACGCGCAGTCCTGCGCGCATCCTCGCAGAAGCTCATGCAGAGTGTGGCCTGATGGCATCGTCCTTGCCTGCCAGCACGGTTATTCGTGCGGGGCTGGATGAGAAACTGCCACGCATTGTCATAAGGTGCTAATGTCCATCCATACAGCGGCGCATCCGGTGTCGCCGCTGCGTCCTTGCCGATCCTGTTTCTCATGATGTCAGAACGCCCGCCCGTACAGGTTGACGCCGATGCCGAGTTCTACCGGAAGGCGCTCGCCTTCAACAACCTGACGCTGTCCTACATTGCCCGGGGTGCGCCGCTGGAGCAATTGCTGGACCGCATCGCCAGCGGTTTTTCGGGCAGCTATCCGCAACGTGCGCTGGCCATCTTCCTGTTCGATCCCCAGGCCCGCCGCCTGCAAGTAGGTGCCGCCCCGCGCGTGGCGCCGGCTTTCCTGGCCGAGCTGACGGCGCTGGCGGTGGACGATCCCGACACCCCGCAGTTCTGGCATGCCCTGACGGCCCTGGCGGCACGCCACGAACGCTCCCTGCTGGAAATGCTGCCGCTGCGTTCCTTCGCCGGCGAGGTCGCCGGCATCCTGACCATCTGCGCCGCCAACGATGCGCCGGGCGACGCCTCCCATCTGGAGCAGGCGTACCGCGACACCGTGGGTGCGGCCGTATCGATGGCCATGCTGGCGATCGAGCGCTCCCTGGTGCCGGTCCATGCGCGGGTCAAGAGCGATCCGCCCGGCGAGGCCGACGAGCGCATGGCGCTGGCCATCGAGGGTAGCGGTACCGGCATCTGGGACCGCAATGCCGTCACCGGCGAGATGTATTATTCGCGCGGCTGGAAAGCCATCCTGGGCTACGAGGACTGGGAGCTTTCCAGCCATTTGCAGGATGCCTACCAGCGCATTCACCCGGATGACCTGCCGTATGTGCAGGAGACCATTCGCCAGCATTTCGCCTCACGTTCCGATACTTACCAGGTCGAGCACCGCATCCGCTGCCGCGATGGCAGTTACAAATGGATCAGCAGCCGCGGCAAGGTGGTGGCACGCGATGCCGAGGGCAATGCGCTGCGCATGATCGGCACCACCACCGACATCACCGAGGTGCGGCGACTGACCGAGAAACTGGCCAAGAGCAGCCGCATGCTCGATTACCTGACCAGTGAAATTCCCGGCATGGTGTTCCAGTTCCGCGTGCCCCCGGGCGAGCGGGGTTACTTTACCTACGTCAGCGAAGGCGCGCGCGAAACCTACGGGCTCACCCCCCAGCAGTTGCTGGAAACACCCGTCATCATCGATACCGTCATTCATCCTGAAGACATGCCGCTCTATGAAGCGGCGCGTCAGGCGGTGCTGGCCGGTGCTTCGCACTGGATGCTGGAGTTCCGCGTGATCACCCCCGGCAACGGCGTGCGCTGGCTGCGCGGCCAGGCGCGGCCGCGCCGGCTGGAGGATGGCACGACGCTGTGGCATGGCTTCATCAGCGACATCAGTGAAAGCAAGGCCTTCGAACTGGAACTGCAGGAATTCGCCCTCACGGATTACCTCACCCAGCTGCCCAACCGCCGTTTCTTCATGCAACGCCTGCAGGACGAGTACAACCGCCTCCAGCGCGGCGTGCTCGACACGGCCGCGGTACTGATGTGCGACCTGGATCATTTCAAGCGCATCAACGACAGTCTCGGTCACGCCGTCGGCGACCAGGTCCTGAAGCATTTTGCGCAAGTACTCAGGAGCCAGCTGCGCAAGACCGACACCGCCGGACGGCTGGGGGGAGAGGAGTTCGCGGTGATCCTGGCCGGCGCCAATCTGCATGCTGCGGCCGAATTCGCCATGCGCCTGCAGGCCAGCTTTGCCAGCCAGCCCATGCTGCATGAGGGCAGGGAAGTGGAGGTGACGCTGTCGATCGGCATCGCCCTCATGCAGGGCGATTGCGCCGGCCAGGAGCAGGTCCTGCGTGCCAGCGACGATGCCCTTTATCGCGCCAAGGAAAAAGGGCGCAACCGTTTCGAGTTTGCGCCCTTTGCCTGTCCCTGATGCGGTTGCCGCAGGCGGGCCGGATAGCCGCCCGCGGCAATGTACGATCAGCGTTTCTCGTACTGGCTTTTTCCGAACAGCAATTCCTTGGCCTTGTCATCGTGCAGCGGCTTGCGCTTGTCGGCCAGCACGGTCACGCCGCGCTGCACCGCCGGACGTGCGCTGATGGCATCGAACCAGCGCTGGACGTTGGGGAAGTCCGCCAGATCGATGCCCTGGTTCTTGTGCGAACGGGTCCACGGGAAGCAGGCGATATCGGCGATGGTGTAGTTCTCGCCAGCCAGGTAGGCATGCTGGCCGAGCTGCTTGTCCATCACCTGGTACAGACGGCGCGCTTCGTTGCTGTAGCGGTTCACGGCGTATTCGATCTGCTCCGGCGCATACAGGCGGAAGTGGTGCGCCTGGCCCAGCATCGGACCGAGACCACCCATCTGGAACATCACCCATTGCAGCACTTCATACTTCTCGCGCACGGTCTCGCCGAGGAAGCGCCCGGTCTTGCCAGCCAGGTAGATCAGGATGGCGCCGGACTCGAACAGGGAGATCGGCGCGCCGTCCGGACCATCGGGATCGACGATGGCGGGGATCTTGTTGTTGGGCGAGATCTTGAGGAATTCGGGCGTGAACTGGTCACCGGCACCGATATCGATGGCATGCGCGGTGTAGGGCAGTCCACATTCTTCCAGCATGATGTGAACCTTGTGGCCGTTGGGCGTGGCCCAGCTGTAGACGTCGATCATGGCATTCCTTTTTTTGCGTGTCGTGTTGAGGGGGGAGGTCACGTTACGGAAAATATCTGTACACAATCTGTGCGGCGGCCGTCTTACAACTTGGCCAGCCGGTCCAGCGCGAGTTGCAGCGTCTCGTCCTTCTTGGCGAAGCAGAAGCGCACGATGCCCGATTCCTTGGGCGTGTTGTAGAAGGCCGAGACCGGGATCGCGGCCACGCCGATCTCGCTGGTGAGCCACTTGCAGAAGTCGGCTTCGGACTGGTCCGAGATGGCGTCGTACTTCACGCACTGGAAATAGGTGCCTTGCGAGGGCAGCAATTCGAACCGGGTGTTGGCCAGTCCTGTGCGGAAAAGGTCACGCTTCCTCTGGTAAAACGCGGGCAAATCCAGGTACGGTGCCGGGTTCTTCATATACTCGGCCAAGCCATACTGCACCGGCGTGTTGACGGTAAAGACGTTGAACTGGTGCACCTTGCGGAATTCGGCAGTCAGCGCAGCGGGGGCCGCCACATAGCCGACCTTCCAGCCGGTGACGTGATAGGTCTTGCCGAAGCTGGAATTGATGAAGCTGCGCTCTGCCAGCTCCGGATGGCGCGCCAGCGATTCATGCGGCTGGCCATCGAAGACCATGTGCTCGTAGACTTCGTCGGAGAGGATCAGGATATCGGTGCCGCGCACGATGTCGGCCAGCGCGGCCACGTCGGATGCGCGCATGACGCTGCCGGTCGGGTTGTGCGGGGTGTTGACCATGATCATGCGGGTCTTGGGCGTGACCGCTGCGCGGACCTTGTCCCAAGGGATGCTGTAACCCGCGGCGCCCACTTCCATCTGCACGAACACCGGTATGCCACCGGCCAGCTCGATGGCCGGCACGTAGCAGTCATAGACCGGCTCGATCACGATCACTTCGTCGCCCGGATGCACCGCGCACAGCACCGAGGTCAGGATGCCCTGGGTGGCACCGGCCGTCACCGTGATCTCGGAGACCGGATCATAGCGATGGCCGTAGAGCCGCTCCACCTTGTCGGCGATGGCTTCGCGCAGCGGCAGCACGCCGGCCATGGGCGGGTACTGGTTCAGGCCGTCCTGCATGGCGCGGGTGACCGCATCCACCAGGGCCGGGTCGCAATGGAAATCGGGGAAGCCCTGTCCAAGGTTGACCGCGCCTTTTTCGCTGGCCAATGCAGACATGACGGTGAAGATGGTAGTGCCCACCTTGGGCAACTTGGTGACGATGTTGGGGGTGCTCATTGCAGCGGGCTCGTTCTTGTGATGATCGCAAGCCCGCTATTCTAGCCGCATTCGCGGCGGCCTTCAGATGGCCGCATCAAGGAAGGCATCGGCGCGCCAGAGCTGGGGTGGCACGATGGCAAACAGGCCGCGCTTGACGGTGCGCTTGCCGAGCTTCAGGACGGCCTTGTCCTTGCTCACCAGCACATGGGCCTGGCATTGCAGCGCCAGTTCGAGGAATTTCTGGTCGTCGCGATCGGTACAAACCGGCAGGCCGAACGTATTGACCTGGGCCAGCGGCAGACACCGCAGCAGGCGGTCGAATTCAGCGCAGATCGCGGGTTTGGTCTCGGGGGTGACCGGCAGATGCGGATAATCCAGTACGGCCAGCCACTCGCTGCGGCAATCCTCGCGGGTGTAAGCCTCTACGGTCCCTTGTTCCAGCGCGGCCTGCAGCGCCGCCCAGCGTGGATCGCGGAAGACGAACAGGTCCAGGCAGACATTGGTGTCCAGCACCACCCGCTGACGGCCGGCGGGGACGTCAGCGGGTGTGCCGGAGGGAAAGGACGGTGCAGGGGAGAGAGAAGGTGTTGCCTGGATGCTCATTGAATTGAAAACTAGTTGTCGATGCCACGTTGTCCGGGTAGCGGCGCTTCCTGCTTGCCGAAGAGCTCGCCACCGACTTCGAGCGCATCATACCCCTGATCGGTGACGCGCCAGAAATTGTGCATGTCGACCGCCGCCAGTCCGCGGTCATAGAGCAGGCGCAGATGATGCAGGATCACCTCCGGGGCCACCTGGCCGGGCAGGGCACTCTGGATCTTTTCCACGTCGCCGTAGAGGGTGCCGAAGGATGCCAGTTGCTTCAGGATTTCGCCCATGAGGGCTTTGTCGCGTTTCATGATGTCCTCCTTGCCGATGGCCGGCGGGATCAGGCGGGCAGCCTGTGCAATTCGTCTTGCTCGTTCACCATGGACAGCGAAATGCCGGCAAAGTGCCGACAGACTGCCCCTGCAAGAGCACCGGTTGACTGCAACAGTGCGCTCCTGACAGCTTGCATGCTGCCAGTCTTGTTGATTAACGGCAAGTCCGCTGTCCAACTTGAACAGTTGCCCATCCCCGGGCCGGCTTCAGAATTGTTCCCAGTCCCCCTCGTCCGCAGACGGGGCCTTGGCCGCCTTGCCGGCCTTGGGTGCAGGGGCGGGCGGCAGTGCTGGTGCCGCTGCGGTGGTGCGGACGGCCGGCTTGGGTTGCGGCCGGGCCTGCGGTTTGGGCGACAGTGCGGCAGACCGCGCAGCCACCGGGGCCGCCTGCGCGGCGGCATGGGCGCGCTCCAGTTTGAACACGCTTACCAGTTCCGACAGCCTGCTCGCCTGGTCCTGCAGCGACCCGGCCGCCGCAGCGGCCTGTTCCACCAGCGCGGCGTTCTGCTGGGTCACCTCATCCATCTGGGTGATGGCCAGGTTGACCTGCTCGATGCCATTGCTTTGCTCGGAACTGGCGGCGGTGATCTCGCTGACGATGTCGGTGACGCGGCGCACGCTGGCGACCACTTCGGTCATGGTGCTGCCGGCTTGCTCCACCAGGCGGCTGCCGGTATCGACCTTGGCCACGGAATCATCGATGAGGGTCTTGATCTCCTTGGCGGCCGCCGCCGAGCGCTGCGCCAGCGAGCGCACCTCGGAGGCCACGACCGCGAATCCGCGGCCCTGTTCGCCTGCGCGGGCCGCCTCCACGGCGGCGTTCAGCGCGAGAATGTTGGTCTGGAAGGCAATGCCGTCGATGACGCTGATGATGTCCACGATCTTGCGCGACGAAGCATTGATCGCCCCCATGGTATCGACTACCTGCGACACCACGCTGCCGCCCTGGGTCGCCACATCGGAAGCCGAATGCGCCAGCTGGTTGGCCTGGCGGGCATTATCGGCATTCTGCTTGACGGTGGAGGTGATCTCTTCCATGGCCGAGGCGGTTTCCTCCAGAGAGCTGGCCTGCTGCTCGGTGCGGCTGGAGAGGTCGAGGTTGCCGCTGGCGATTTCGCGGGAAGCGGTATTGATGGTGTCTGTTCCTTCACGAACCTGCGTCACGATACGCAGCAGGCTGTCGTTCATGGCCTTCAGCGAGCCCATCAGGCGGCCGGTTTCGTCACGTCCGGCCGGCTGGATATGTACCGTCAGGTCGCCTTCGGCCACCCGCTCGGCCACATGCATGGCTTCCTGCAAGGGGCGCGAGACGATCCGGGCCACCCAGGTCGCCAACAGCAGGCCCAAGCCGATGCAGGCGGCCAGCAGTACGCCGATCAGCAGGCGGGAATTTTCATAGCGGACCTGCGCCTCTTGGTCGGTCTTCTCGCTGGCGTCGATATTGATGGCCACGGCTTTGTCCATGTTGTCGAACAAGCGCAGGTAGACCGGCGTGATCTGTTTCATCAGCAGCTCGCGCGCCTGATCGATCTGTTGCCCGCGGACCAGTTTGGCCAGCTCCTGATGCTGTTTGGTGAAGACTGCCAGGTCGCTCTTGATGGCCGTGAAATAGGTACGTTCGTCGGGCATGTTGACCAGCGGCTCGTACTTGTCGAGCGCCTTGTTGAGCCCGGCCAGCATGTCGCCGATGACCTTTTCATTGGCTTCCACGTTGGCCTCGTTGCCGGGCAGCAGGTGCTGCAGTTGCACGGTGCGAATGCGTGCCAGTGCCACCTTGGCTTCCAGCGGATAGCGCACGCTGGGCAGGGAATTGGTCGCAATCTCGGTGGACGCATCGTTGACGCGCGAGAGTTGCACGATGGAAAACACCCCCAGCACGCCCGTCAGCAGCAGGATGGTGGCGAAGGTCAGGAGCAGCTTGCGGGCGATGCGCAGATCGTAGAACCAGTTCATGGCGTTTCCTTGGCGTGGGATCAGATGGGATGCGGCGCGGCAATGCAGGCGGGGGCTCGGGCGATGGATGGCGGGCAGAAGCGGATTGCCATTTACGTCCAATGCTTCAGTGTAGGAGCCGGGGGCCAGGGATCAAAGCCCCAACAGCCGGGCTTTTGTTGTCCAAATTTTCATATCGGCTCCAAACCACGCTACCGCACGCAAGCGCCGCGCTTTGGGTATCATGGCGGCCACCTTGTCCCAACCTGATCATTGGATGAACGCCTCATGCTGATTGTTTTGTCTCCCGCCAAATCGCTGGACTACGACACACCGCCCACCACCGACCTCCACACCACACCGGCCTTCGTGCCGCGCTCGGCGGAACTGATCGAGGTCCTCAAGACCAAGTCGCCGGCCGAGATCGGCAGCCTCATGGGTATCTCCGACCAGCTGTCGGTGCTGAACGTGAACCGCTATGCCAGCTGGTCGCGCAAGTTCACCACCAAGAACGCCAAACAGGCGGTGCTGGCCTTCAACGGCGATGTCTATGAGGGGCTGGATGCGGGCTCGCTCAAGGCCAAGCAGCTCGACTACCTGCAGAACCACGTGCGCATCCTGTCGGGCCTGTACGGCATGCTGCGTCCGCTGGACCTGATGCAGCCGTATCGCCTGGAGATGGGCACCAAGCTGGCCAATCCGGGCGGCAAGGATCTCTATGCCTTCTGGGGCAACGAGATCACCGAAGCGCTCAATGACGAACTGGCGGCACAGAAGACGCCGGTGCTGGTGAACCTGGCTTCGGAGGAATACTTCAAGGTGGTCAAGCCCAAGCTGCTCAAGGCGCAGGTGATCTCGCCGGTGTTCGAGGACTGGAAGGGCGGCAAGTACAAGATCATTTCCTTCTACGCCAAGCGGGCGCGCGGCCTGATGGCGCGCTATGCGGCCGAGAAGAACATCAGCCAGCCGGAAAAGCTGAAGGCCTTCGACGTCGAAGGCTATGCCTTCGCGCCGGAAGCCTCCAGCGAGAGCAGCTGGGTGTTCCGCCGCAAGCTGGAAGGCTGAGCGCGCTGTGGCAGAAAGCAGGCAAGCTGCCTGCGCTGGCCAATAAAAAACCCTCGCCATCTGCATGGCGAGGGTTTTTTATTGGAGCTTGTCGCTGAGGCTGCCCGGATTACCAGACCTTCCACCACGGCTTGGCCTTCTGCTTGGGGCCGCCGTTGTACCAGGGGCTGTTGGGGTAGGTGGCCTGGATGATGCGTTCGGTATCTTCCTTCAGCTTGGTCTGGCCCAGGGCTTCGTAGGAGCGCATCAGGATGAACAGCGCCTCTTCATTGGCCGGGGAGTCCGGATACTGCTTGATGGCCGCTTGCGCGCGGTTGGCGGCCGACACGTAGGCACCACGGCGGAAGTAGTAGTTGGCCACGTGGACGTCGTACTGGGACATGGCATTGACCAGGTATTTCATGCGGGCAATGGCGTCCGGGGTGTACTTGCTTTCCGGGAAACGTTCGGCCAGCAGCTTGAACGAATCGAAGGCGTCACGCATGGCCTTGGGATCGCGCTCGGTGTTGTCCTGGTCGGTGAAGGTGTCGAAGATGCTGGTGCGATCATTGAAGTTGATCAGGCCACGCAGGTAATACATGTAGTCGACATTGGGGTGGTTCGGGTGCAGCTTGATGAAGCGGTCCACCGCAGCCAGGCCTTGTGCCTGCTCGTTCTGGCGGTAGTAGGCGTAGGCGATGTCCATCTGCGCCTGCTGGGCGTAGGTGCCGAACGGGTAGCGCGATTCCAGCTTCTCGAAATACTTGATGGCCTTGTCGTAGCCGCCGGCATTCAGTTCATCCTTGGCTTCCGAGTATAATTTCGAGGCAGACCAGCCGACCGTCTCGTCTTTTTGTTCCGGCAAGAGGCCGCAGGCGGTGAGCGAGAGGGCAAAACCGATGATGAAGAACTTCAATAAGATTTTGTGCATGACTCTTGTGTGCTTGTCTGGGACTATCAGTTGTGCATGGCGCTGAGCGCCTACCCGAGCCGGCTGCATCGATACCCGAAATACAATCAACCCGATCCGGCGATTATAGCTGATGTCACGTAAGAAACCCCTTCCGATTACAAATGGCGATGAGCCTGTAAAGACCGACCTCCCGCTGGAGGACGATTTCGATGACGGCGAGCAAGCCGGCGACGAAAGCGTCTCCGGCCTGGAGCCCCTGAGTTTCCGCCTGGATGACGAGGTCATCGGCCAGCGGCTGGACAAGGTTCTGTCCGGCCTCATGCCCGAATTCTCGCGCAGCCGCATCCAGCAATGGATCGAAGACGGCCACGTCACCGTCGACGGCGCGCCCGCCAAGGGCAAGATGACCATGCTGGGCGACGAGCTGGTGGAGGTGGCACCGCAATCGGTGCCGGCCGACCAGCCCTATGCCCCTGAAGCCATGGCGCTGGACATCCTGCACGAGGACAAGTCCATCATCATCCTCAACAAGCCTGCCGGCCTGGTGGTGCATCCGGCGGCCGGCAACTGGAGCGGCACGCTGCTCAACGGGCTGTTGCATCATTGCCCGGGCCTGGCCAACGTGCCGCGCGCCGGTATCGTGCACCGGCTGGACAAGGAAACCAGCGGACTGATGGTGGTGGCCAAAACCCTGGCCGCCCAGACCGACCTGGTGCGCCAGTTGCAGGCACGCAGCATGAAGCGCCAGTATCTGGCCCTGGTGTGGGGCCTGCCGCAGCTCTCCGGCACCATCAACGCGCCGATGGCACGCCACCCGCGCGACCGCATCAAGATGGCCGTGTCGCAAAGCATGCGCGCCAAGCCGGCGGTGACCCATTACCGGCGCCTGGCCACCGGCGAGATCGACCGCAAGCCGGTCAGTCTGGTGCATTGCCGCCTGGAAACTGGCCGTACCCACCAGATCCGCGTGCACCTGCAGTCGCTGGGTTTCGCGCTGGTGGGCGATGCACTCTATGGCAAGCAGCACCTGGCCTCGGTCTTCCCGCGCCAGGCCCTGCTGGCCGGGCGCCTGGGCCTGGTGCATCCGACTTCGGGCAAGTTCCGCCAGTGGGCCGCGCCCTTGCCGGCGGATATCGAAGCCCTGCTCAAGAGCGCCAACATCGATCCGGCCCTGGCGGTGATCCCCGAGATGAGCGAGGAAGCCGATCCGGTCCTGGGCGACTATGACGAAGACGATGACGACTATTGAGCGAGCCCGTCCATGGAATTGCTGATCCCCGACTGGGCTGCGCCTGCCAACATCGGTGCCCTGACCACGCTGCGTGCAGGCGGCTTCAGTCCCGCGCCGTATGGCGACGGCCAGGGCGGGGGCGGCCTGAACCTGGGCACGCATGTTGACGATGATCCGGCGCTGGTAGCGCGCAATCGTGCGCTGCTGCGCCGTTTGTTGCCGTTCGAACCGGCCTGGCTGACGCAGGTGCATGGCGTCGCCGTGCTGGACGCCGCCGCATTGCCCGATCAGCCCACGGCTGATGCATGCATCAGCAGCACGCCCGGCGCGGTGTGCGTGATGATGACGGCCGATTGCCTGCCGGTGCTGTTCTGCGACCGCGCCGGCACGGTGGTCGGCGCGGCCCATGCGGGTTGGCGCGGACTGGCCGGCGGCGTGCTCGAAGCCACCGTGGCCGCCATGCGCGCGCGTGGAGCGCAGGACATCATCGCCTGGCTGGGGCCGGCCATCGGGCCGGAACAGTTCGAGGTCGGTGCCGAAGTGCGCGAGGCCTTCATTACGCAGCAGACAGCAGCGCAACATGCCTTCCGCGCTTATCCGGGCCGTCCCGGCAAGTACCTGGCCGACATCTATCAGCTGGCCCGCCAGCGGCTGGCCAGCATGGATGTGCATGATGTCAGCGGTGGCGGTCTGTGTACCGTGAGCGATCCACGTTTCTATTCCTATCGGCGTGACAAGACGACCGGGCGCATGGGCTCGCTGGTCTGGCTCAAATGACGATGGCGGCTCTGCGGAGCCGCTATTTTTCTTGATGCCTCACGGGTGGCGCTGCAAGGCATGGATCAGTTCGCGCGTAGGTCCCGGCAAGCCCTCCAATCCGCGCACGCAGATGAGCAGCTGGCGGCGGCTCCAGCCATCGGTGAGCGGGATGGCGCGAATGTCCATGTGTGCCGCGCAGTCCTGGGCCGCCGTCGCCGGAATCACGGCCACGCCGACCTGATGCTCCACCATGCGGCAGATGCCGTCGAAGCTGCGCAGCCGCACGCGGTATTGCAGACGCCGCCCGGCACGCGTGGCGTGGCCGGAGAGATGCTGCTGCAGGGCGCTGTCGCCCGACAGCCCGACGAAATCCTCTCCCAGCAATTCGCTGAAGGCCAGTGACTTGCGGCGCGCCAGCGCATGCTTCTTCGATAGCACCGCCACCAGATGATCCTGGCGGAAAGGATAGGTCTGCAGCGGCCCGCTGTCGGTGGAGTCGGCGATGATGCCGACATCGGCCACCCCATCGACCACCGCCTGCACCACTTCATAGCTCAGTTTTTCTTCCAGTTCGATATCGGTGTGCGGATGGCGCGCGAGGAAGCGCGCCAGCACCTCCGGCAGGAACTCGGTCATGGCCGAGGTATTGCACAGCAGGCGGATATGGCCTTTCAGGCCTTGCGCATACTGGCCCAGTTCATCGCGCAATTGTTCCATCTGCTGCGCCATCATGCGCGCGTGGTGGGCCAGCGCGCGGCCGGCATCGGTGGTCTGGACGCCGCGCCGGCCGCGCTCCAGCAAGGCGGTGCCCAGAGCATCTTCCATGTTGCGGATGCGCGCGCTGGCCGAGGCCAGCGCCATGTGGGCACGTTCGGCCCCGCCAGTGATGCTGCCGCTTTCCACGATGTGCAGGAAAAGACGCAGGTCGGAGAGTTCAAAGCGATGGCTCATCGGCGTACGGGGCCCGGGAAGGAGAGGTGGCGAGATATTCTGCCTTCGGCCAGGGCGAAGGCTGGCTAAGTGTATTCCACATTTCCAGCGCGGGCGAGGACTGGCAGACTGGGAATCCCTGATCTTCCGCTGCCTGCCATTCCCGGCCATTTTCCTGTCATGCCCAGCCTGCTTTCCCTCGTCGACATGAATGCCACCATGCTTGCCGTGAGCCTGGCGGTATTCCTGCTGGCCGGTTTCGTCAAGGGCGTGATCGGTCTGGGCTTGCCGACAGTGGCGGTCGGATTGCTGAGCCTGGTAATGCCACCGGTACAGGCGGCGGCCTTGCTGATCCTGCCGTCGATGGTCACCAATGGCTGGCAGCTGGCCACCGGGGGCGCATTCCTGATGCTGGCAAAACGCCTGTGGACGCTGCTCGCCGGCGTAGTGACCGGCACGCTGGCCGGTGCCGGCCTCATGCGCGGCGATGGTGGGCGGCATGCCATCGTGGTGCTGGGCGTAGCACTGATGCTGTACGCGCTGGCCGGTCTGGCGGCGTGGACGCCCACGGTGCTGCCGCAGCGGGAGCGCTGGTGGTCGCCCGTGATCGGTCTGGCCACCGGCTTGGTCACGGCGGCCACCGGCGTGTTCGTGATTCCGGTCGTGCCCTATTTGCAGGCGCTGGGTTTGCCGCGTGACCAGTTGATTCAGGCGCTGGGCTTGTCCTTTACGGTCTCCACGCTGGCCCTGGCCGTCAACCTCGGGCAGGGCGGAGCCTTCAGTGCAGGCGTAGGCTGGGCCTCGCTGATCGTGCTGGTGCCAGCCTTGTTGGGCATGGCCATCGGTACCCGCGTGCGGACCTGGGTGCGTCCCGCTACCTTCCGTCGCTGCTTCTTCATCGGCTTGCTGCTGCTGGGAGTGCACCTGGCCTGGCATCTGGTCGATCTGACGGGAGCAGCGCGATGAGCCTCGGCCCCCTCCATCCCTGCGGCTGGCAGATCGAAGGCCCCAAGCAACGCCAGGCCAACGAGGTCCATGTCTATGCCTGGCTCGATGGCAGCATGATCGCCATGCTTGATTGTGAGTTACGTGACAGTGGCGGGCTGAAGTTACGGATGGCCTATGTCTCGCCCCCCTGGCGCGGATCGGCCGTCTTGCGCGACATGCTTGCCGTACTGAAACCCCGCTATCGCCAGATTGCCCTGCGACGGGTGGCGCGGCACTGAGGGGATGGTGGACGTTTTGCTGAGTTTTGCTGAACGCTCTCCCGGCATGATGCAGTGCGCAAACCGGCACGCTGCGCGGGCTGCGGACTCACGATGATGGTGCGCGATGATCCCGTTTTCTAAGTTTTTGGAAGAGCCCCTGGATGTGCGCCGGGTCATGCGGCGGGATCGCGCGGAGCCTCGTCGTTGATGACAGACTCGCGTTTAACGGAACTGTCATCTTTGATTTCTTCCTTGCGCTCGGCTGTCAATTTCTTCATCTTTTGACGATTCCGCTTGCGTTGCGGCGTACCCATCAGGTATAAAACGATGGTCAGGGGAATTATCCCGTACAGCAGGAAAGTGGCGACGCCAGCGACCGCCGACTGTTCGGTGATCGACATCATGAAGACGACGTAGAGCCATGCGATAGCGACGATGACCATGGTGAGATGCGCGTCGAGACAAACCGTAACGATACGCGAAAATTGCAGATCCGAGCATGAACAAGCAGAATCCGCAGCAACCTTCTCCCGATGTATCCGCGTGGCTGGCACAGATGTCCGATCCGAAGTTCTGGACCTCGCTGCAGTCCCAATTCCAATCCCAGTTCGAGCAATTCAAGTCGCATTTGCCGCCCATGCCCGCGATGGCGGGGATGCCGCAGATGCCGGGCTTCCCCGGCGGCGCCATGCCGCCCGGTGCGGGACAGATCGATCCAACGGTTCTGCTCAAGCAGCTCGGCGAGCACGGCGCGACGCTCGATCCCGCCGATCTGGTCCGCTTGCAGCAGGACTACACCCGCGAATTCGGCGAGCTGTGGCAATCCGTGCTGGCTGCGAAGCCGCCCGCCATCACTGATCGCCGTCTTTCCGCGCCGGCCTGGCAGGAACATCCTTACTTCGCGTTCCAGGCGGCTGCCTATCAATTGAATTCGCGCTTCCTGCTGGCGCTCGCCGATGCGGTCAAGGGCACCGAGAAGGTGCGTCACAAACTGCGTTTTGCGGTGCAGCAGATGATCGATGCGATGTCGCCTGCGAACTTCCTCGCCACCAACCCGGTGGCCCAGCAGAAGATCCTGGAAACGCGCGGCGAGAGCCTGACGCAAGGCATCGCCCAGTTGCTGGCCGACCTGCAGAAGGGCCATATCTCGCAGACCGATGAGACCGCCTTCGAAGTGGGTCGCGACGTCGGGGCCAGCGCCGGTTCGGTGATCTTCGAGAACGAACTGTTCCAGTTGATCCAATACGCGCCGCTGACCAAGACCGTGCACGCGGTACCGCTGCTGATCGTCCCGCCCTGCATCAACAAGTTCTACATTCTCGACCTGCAGCCGCAGAATTCGCTGGTGCGCTATACGGTAGAGCAGGGCCACACGGTGTTCCTGATTTCCTGGCGCAATGCCGATGCCGCCGTCGAGACCGCCACCTGGGAAAACTACGTGGACGACGCCGTGGTGCGCGCCATCCACATCGTCCAGGAAATCAGCAAGCAGCCGCAGATCAATGCCCTCGGCTTCTGCGTGGGCGGCACCATCCTGTCCTGCGCGCTGGCGCTGCTGGCTGCGCGTGGTGAAGATCCGGTCGCCAGCCTGACATTGCTGACGACCTTCCTCGATTTCTCCGATACCGGTGCCATCGATGTCTACATCGACGACATGCAGCTGGCCCTGCGCGAGCAGATGATTGGCAAGCGCGGCCTGATGGCCGGTCGCGATTTCGCCAGCGCCTTCTCCAGCCTGCGTCCCAACGACCTGCTGTGGAACTACGTCGAATCGAATTACCTGAAGGGTGAGAAGCCCAGTGCCTTCGACCTGCTGTACTGGAATGCCGACAGCACCAACCTGCCGGGTCCGATGTTCTGCTACTACCTGCGGCACATGTACCTGGAAAATGCGCTCAAGGAGCCGGGCCGCCTGACGGTGGGCGGCGAGAAGATCGACCTGCGCAAGATCAGCGCGCCGGCCTTCATCTACGCCTCGCGCGATGACCACATCGTGCCTTGGAAATCGGCCTACGCCTCGCTGGACCTGATCAATGCCGGCAAGCGCAGCAACAACCGCTTCGTGCTGGGCGCCTCGGGCCACATTGCCGGGGTCATCAATCCGGCGTCCAAGAACAAGCGCAATTACTGGGTCAACGACAAGGCCAGGGCCGGCAGCGATGCCGATGCCTGGATGGCTGGCGCGACCGAGCATCCCGGCAGTTGGTGGGGCGAGTGGGCGGCGTTCCTGGCCAAGCAGGGTGGGCGCAAGGTGGCCGCACCCAAGGCGCCGGGTTCGACGCGCTACAAGGCCATCGAACCGGCACCGGGCCGCTATGTGAAGGCCAAGGCTGACCAGCTGGTGGGCTGACGTGAATCTGCCAGCCGGCCAGGAAGGTCCACAGAAGCCGGCGGCATTGATGAAAAGAGGGCGATGACCCGAACGGGCTCGCCGACAGAGAGAGACGGCCGGCAGCGCATCCGCGGCGCAGCAGGGCCTGACAAGACAGAGGAGCGTTCTTCGTACGGAGGACTTCCACCAATGCGGCGCACAGCAGACGCGAAAGAGGGGGGCAGGGCTTACCCCAATAAATCACCATCCCTATAGGAGGCAACATAATGAGCAAGCGTATCGCATATGTGACCGGCGGCATGGGCGGCATCGGAACCGCCATCTGCACCCGTCTGTGCAAGGACGGCTACACCGTGGTGGCCGGTTGCGGCCCCAATTCCGCCCGCAAGGACACCTGGCTGGCGACCATGCGCGCCCACGGCTATGACATCCACGCATCCGAAGGCAACGTCTCGGACTGGGAGTCCACCAAGGCCGCCTTCGAGAAGGTGCGCGCCGAGATCGGCGAAGTGGACGTGCTGGTCAACAACGCCGGCATCACCCGCGACGGCCAGTTCCGCAAGATGAGCAAGGGTGACTGGGACGCCGTCATCGACACCAACCTGAACTCGCTGTTCAACGTGACCAAGCAGGTCATCGAGGGCATGTGCGAGCGTGGTTTCGGCCGCATCATCAACATCTCCTCGGTCAACGGCCAGAAGGGGCAGTTCGGCCAGACCAACTACTCCACCGCCAAGGCCGGCATCCACGGCTTCACCATGGCGCTGGCGCAGGAAGTGGCGACCAAGGGCGTGACCGTCAACACCGTCTCGCCGGGCTACATCGGTACCGACATGGTGCGCGCCATCCGTCCGGAAGTGCTGGAGAAGATCGTCTCCGGCATCCCCGTCAAGCGCCTGGGCGAGCCGGAGGAAATCGCCTCCATCGTCGCCTGGATCGCTTCGGCTGAAGGCGGTTACGCCACCGGTTCGGACTTCTCGCTCAACGGCGGCCTGTACATGGGCTGATGCCGTCCTCGACGGCCACGCACGCGGCAATGCCGCAAGCGTGGCCGTTTTTACGTGTGCCGCAGGCTGGGATTTTGTCAGTCTGGCACGTCAGGGCTCCCCTTTTGCCGCTCTTCACCCCTATAATGGCTTGCGTTGCTGCCCTGCAAAACGCAGGTGGCATACAGCAGAAGAGTGAAGAAGCAAGGAGAGGACAGCGCAATGTCCCGGACGCCCGCGGGTGAGGACTGCATCGAAGCCTCCCGCACCGCTGCAAACCAAGGCCGGCAAGACGGCTGCAATGAGAGAGAGACTGGACTTCAGATGACTACTGCAAAAAATTCGGCAGATCGCTTGATCAAGAAATACCCCAACCGCCGTCTTTACGATACCCAGACCAGTTCCTACATCACGCTGACCGACGTCAAGCAACTGGTGCTGGACAATGAAGAATTCACCGTGGTCGACGCCAAGAGCGGCGATGACCTGACCCGCAGCATCCTGCTGCAGATCATTCTGGAAGAAGAGTCGCACGGTGTGCCGATGTTCTCCAGTGGCGCGCTGTCGCAGATCATCCGCTACTACGGCCATGCCATGCAGGGCATGATGGGCAACTACCTGGAAAAGAACATCCAGACCTTCATCGACATCCAGAACAAGCTGGCCGAAAATTCCAAGGGCTTCTACGAAGGCAAGCCCTTCAGCCCCGAGATGTGGACCCAGTTCATGAACGTGCAAGGTCCGATGATGCAGGGCATGATGAGCAACTACATCGAGCAGAGCAAGAACCTGTTCATCCAGATGCAGGAGCAGATGCAGAGCCAGACCAAGAACATGTTCGGCACCTTCCCCTTTGGCGCGCCCGGCACGCCGCCGGATCAGAAGAAGTAAGCGGCCCCGGCCCCTTCAGCAAACGGCCCCGCGCGGGCCGTTTTGCTTTTGTGGCGCCGCCGCCCGTCCGGACCAGCCAAAATCGGGCGCAAACGGGCGGACGTTGTACAATAGCGCCCTGATTTTTAAAGCATTTTTCGCTGTTTCCCGTATTTTCGGCCGTTTGCGGCCCGTCTCACTGAGCCTTCTGCCATGTCCAACCCGTCTTCTCCCGCCACCCCGGCCCTGCCCAAGGTCGGCTTCGTCTCCCTCGGCTGCCCCAAGGCACTGGTCGATTCCGAACAGATCCTGACCCAGCTGCGTGCCGAAGGCTACGATACCGCCAAGTCCTATGACGGTGCCGACCTGGTGATCGTCAATACCTGCGGCTTCATCGATGCCGCCGTGCAGGAGTCGCTGGACGCCATCGGCGAAGCCCTGAACGAAAACGGCAAGGTCATCGTCACTGGCTGCCTGGGTGCCAAGAAGGATGCCGACGGCGACGACATCATCCAGAAGATCCACCCCAAGGTCCTCGAAGTGACCGGCCCGCATGCCGTGGGCGAGGTCATGCAGGCGGTGCACAAGCACCTGCCCAAGCCGCATGCGCCCTTCATCGACCTGGTGCCGCCGCAGGGCGTCAAGCTGACCCCCAAGCATTTTGCCTATCTGAAGATTTCGGAAGGCTGCAACCATCGCTGCAGCTTCTGCATCATCCCCTCCATGCGCGGCGACCTGGTCTCGCGTCCCATCGCCGATGTCATGCTGGAAGCCGAGAACCTCTTCAAGGCCGGTGTGAAGGAATTGCTGGTGATCTCCCAGGACACCAGCGCCTATGGCGTGGATGTGAAGTTCCGTACCGGTTTCTGGAACGGCAAGCCGATCAAGACCCACATGACCCAGCTGGTCGGTGCCCTGGGCGAACTGGCCCAGCAGTACGGCGCCTGGGTGCGCCTGCACTATGTGTATCCGTACCCGCACGTGGACCAGATCATCCCGCTGATGGCCGAAGGCAAGATCCTGCCCTACCTGGACGTTCCGCTGCAGCATGCCCACCCGGATGTGCTCAAGCGCATGAAGCGCCCCGCCAACGGAGAGAAGAACATCGAGCGCATCCAGGCCTGGCGTGCCCTGTGCCCGGATATCACGATCCGTTCCACCTTCATCGCCGGCTTCCCCGGCGAGACCGAGGCCGAGTTCGAGTATTTGCTGGACTTCCTGAAGGAAGCCGAGATCGATCGTCTGGGCTGTTTCGCCTATTCCCCGGTGGAAGGCGCGACCGCCAACGACATCGCCAACCCGGTGCCGGAGGAAGTGCGCGAAGAACGCCGTGGCCGTGTCATGCAGCTGCAGGAAGAGATCTCCAAGAAACGCCTGCAAGCCAAGGTCGGCAAGACCCTGCGCGTGCTCATCGATGAAGTGGACCGCAATGGCGGTACCGGCCGCACCTATTCGGATGCGCCCGAGATCGACGGCGTGGTCTATGTGAAACCGCCTTTCGAGCCGCACCGCAAGCTGGAAGTGGGCCAGTTCGTCGACGTGCGCATCACCGCCGCCGACGCCCACGACCTGTGGGGCGCGGCCGAGTGATGCGTGCGCTCCTGATGGCGCTGGTGCTGTGCAGTGCCAGCGGACTCATGCCAGCGTGGGCCGCTGCGTCCGGCCCCGCTGCCAATGCGCCTGAAGGCTCGCTGCAGCAGACCCTGATGACGCACGCCCTGGTGCTGCGCGGCCAGATCGACGGGCGCGACATCCAGCTCTCGCTGCAGCCCAAGAAAAATGAAGATGGCCTGGAAGGGCGCTACTTCTTCTTTGGCGGTTCGCCCGAGATCCTGGTAGCGGGCGAGGTCGATGGCGATGACCTGCTGATGGAAGAATCGGTCAACGGCAAGGATGTCTCCGGTCAATGGGAAGGGCACCGCCAGGGCCAGTCCATTACCGGGACCTGGTCCAGCGCCGATGGCAGCGTCAGCAAGCCCTTTGCCTTGCAGTTGCCCTGACGCTCGCCCGGCGGCGTAGGCCAGACTGCGGCGCTGTACGGGCGATATGAAGCTGTGTTCACGCTGTTCTGCCATGCCCGCCATTTCTCGGGTTTTCCGGCCGCTTCTGTTGCTTTCGATGTGAACAAGCTGCGCGTATAGTGAGACCTTTGCGCCCCGTTCCTGGGGCGCGATCGTTTCCAGAGGCAGACCCGTGTCCGATTCCAACGCTACGTCCCCCGCATCTTCTCTCCCGCTTGATCCCCAGACCGCCCTGGTCCACAGCAGCTACCGCGCTCCGGACGGCTTTGAAGCCTTCCCGGTCGGCATCCATCACGCTTCCACCGTGCTGTTCCCCAACGTGGCCGCCATGCGTTCCCGCGACTGGCGCGAAAAGCTGGGCTATACCTACGGCCTGCACGGCACCCCGACCAGCTTCGTGCTGGAAGCGCGGCTGGCCGAGATCGAGGGCGGCACCTATTGCCGTGTCACCCCCAGCGGCCTGGCGGCCATCGCGATGGTCAACTTCGCCTTCCTGAAGACGGGCGACGACGTGCTGCTGCCGGATAACGTCTACGGCCCCAGCAAGGACCTGGGGCAGTGGCTGGAGCGTGATTTCGGGATCACCGCACGCTTCTACGACCCCATGGTCGGCGCCGGCCTGGCCGAGCTGATCCAGCCCAATACACGCCTGGTGTGGACCGAAGCACCCGGTTCGGTCTCGATGGAAGTGCCTGACATCCCGGCCCTGTGCCGTGCCGCGCATGAAAAGGGCGTGCTGGTGGCCATCGACAATACCTGGGCGGCAGGCATCGCCTTCAAGGCCTTTGAGCACGGCGTGGACATCGTCATGCAAGCCGTCACCAAATACCAGTCCGGCGGCTCGGATGTGCTGATGGGCGCTGTCATCGTGCGCGACCAGGCCCTCAACGAGAAGCTGGAGCTGGCCCACATGCGCCTGGGCTTCGGCGTGGGCATGGACGACGTCTACATGGTCCTGCGCAGCCTGTCCTCGATGCGCCTGCGTTTCGAGGCCCACGATGCGGCCGCGCGCAAGGTCGCGGCCTGGTTCAAGCAACGCCCGGAAATCGTGGCGGTGCTGCACCCGGCCTTTGAAGATTGCCCAGGACACGCCCACTGGAAGCGCGACTTCACAGGGGCGGGCGGTCTGTTCTCGGTGATCTTCGATTCCCGTTACAGCGAAGAGCAGACTGACCGCTTCGTCGACAGCCTGCAGCTCTTCAAGATCGGCTACAGCTGGGGCGGTGCCCACAGCCTCTGCGTGCCCTACCGCATGCGCGGCATGCGCCACCAGTGGCAGCGAGAAGGCGTGCTGGTGCGCTTCAACATCGGGCTGGAAGCCCCCGCCGATCTCATTGCGGATATCGAGCAGGCCTTGAGCAAGCTCTGACTGCCCAGCCCCGCTCGGCTGCCGGTGTCGGCAGCGGGGCAGGGCGCGTCTGATGGCCGACAAGGTTCAGTTTGCACAAAAGAAATTGAATAAAGGTAAATGCTGCATCTGTTTATCGTTTTGCCGCACTTGGCAGCGTCATAAAATGGTAGCAATTCTCGATACGGTGACTTCCCGATGTTTTTGACGTTGCGCAAAAATCATCAAAGCGGGTAAATATATGAAAGTTTTCTGGGTGTTCTTCCTGAAGCCAACTACAGTGAAGTGCCCAAAAAACTGGATGAGCTAGTCGTCCCCAAGCAACAAGAGGGCATTTGTCATCGAATATTTACAACTTATTTTGTTGCCTGGAAGACAATTTTCTTTTGTCATTTCAACCAGGAAACCTTTTGATCAGGAAATTCCTGATTGGCGCGCAAAGTCACGAGCCTCCTCGCTCTTTGGCTGCCAGAATGGAAATCTTCACCAATATCCCGCAGTCGTGTAAGACGGACACCTACAAGATGCTCGGGCTTCTCTCCGTCTAAAAATACCGACCAAGTCTAATTTCCCGCCTGTCCTGCCCCCCTCAGAATTGGCTTGCAGTCAAGTAAATGTAAGCGATTGTAAGTAGCTCGATGCAGCGTTCAGCCGCGTGAGCCGTAGGAAGTACTTACCGAGGTGGGGTGCAAATGAATACCAACGACATGATGGCGGAGATCCGCGATGCCAACCTGAGCTATCTCATGCTGGCGCAGCAAATGATCCGTTCGGACAAACCGACCGCAATCTTCCGTCTGGGTATCAGCGCCGAGATCGCCGATCTGATCGAAGGCTTGTCCAACGTGCAGATCATGAAGCTGGCGGCGACCAACATGATGTTGACCCGTTTTCGTTTCGACGACGGCGCCATCCTCGGCATGCTGACCAACTACAACAAGGACAAGAGCCTGGCGCAGTCACACGCAGCCATCCTGATGGCCTGCCAGCCCGGCGAACAAATTTCGTAAAACAACAAGACAAAAAGCATGGCCGGCGTGGCCAGGGACAGTCAACGCGCCGGAGGGGAAGACGTTCTACAGAGTTATTCAGTTTCAGTCTTGCATTCATGCCTGAAAGTTCGCCCGCCCGGGGCCGGCGAATTGGGGTCAGGCAGTTTTATTACGAAATCACCGGGGGGTTGCACCATGGCTAAAAAGAGCGTTGTAACAGAGGCGCAGGAAATTCAGTTGGCCATTGAACTGATCAATCTGGGGGCACGCCTCCAGTTGCTGGAATCGGAAACCTCGCTGTCGCGCGAGCGACTGCTGAAGCTGTACAAGGAATTGAAGGGTGTCTCGCCGCCCAAGGGCATGCTGCCGTTCTCGACGGACTGGTTCATCACCTGGCAGCCCAATATCCATTCTTCGCTGTTCATCAACATTCACCGCTACCTGATCGAGCATGCCCGCATCAGTGGCATCGAGGCCGTCATGAAGGCCTACAAGCTCTACCTGGAGCAGGTCGGCTACAACGATGCCGGCGAGCCGGTGCTGTCGCTGACCCGTGCCTGGACGCTGGTGCGCTTCTTCGAAAGCAAGATGCTCATGACCACGCCTTGCTGCAAGTGCCACGGCCACTTCGTGGTGCATCGTCTGGACCTGCATCAGGACTACCTGTGCGGCCTGTGCCACATGCCCTCGCGCGCTGGCAAGACCAAGAAGGCCAAGGATGCGGTCATCATGGGTCTGGTCGAAGGCGCCATGCCGGTTGCTGCTTCCGCGCCCCTGGGCACCGAGACGGTGCTGGCCGCCGTGGCCTGAGCCGGAGCAGGGATGTACCGATGCCTTGCTGCTGGTGAGCAGCAGCAGGGCGGTAATGGGCCAGGGTGTTCAACCAAAAAAGAATAAGGCCGATTGCCTCGATGTCCGAACCTGAGAATCACCCCGGTGCCGGGCGCAGGCCTCTGTGGCAGGCGCCGGCCATCCAGGCCTTGCTGCTGTTCGTGCTGGGCCTGATTGGTGCCAACGTGCTGGACGTGCTGTTCCAGCGCGCCGGTCTCGCTCCTCTTTCCCCCCTCCAGACTTCCCTGCTGCATGGCGTGATCGCTGCGCTGCTGGCACGACTGCGCCGCATGGCCGCGTGGTGGTGGCTGATCCTGCTGGTGTTCCCGCTGGCGGCATTGGGCGTGGGTCAGTTGCACCTGCCGTCTTGGGTGTTCCTGGCGGTGTTCCTGTTCATGCTGGTGCTGTTCTGGTCGACCTTTCGCAGCCAGGTGCCGTTCTACCCTTCCGGGCAGAGTGCCTGGGATGCCGTGGCGGGTCTCTTGCCCGAGGGGCGGCCGATCCGTTTCATGGATATCGGCAGTGGCCTGGGCGGTGCCGTCCTGGACCTGTCGCGCCGCCGGCCCGAGAGTGAATTCACCGGCATCGAGATTGCGCCCTTGCCGTGGCTGGTGAGCCGGCTGCGGGCGGCGCTGGCGGGCAATCGCTGCCGCTTCGTGCGCGGCGACTACCTGCTGCTGGATTTTGGTGACTATGACGTGGTGTTTGCCTACCTGTCACCGGCGGCGATGGAGGCGCTGTGGCACAAGGCGCGCGCGGAAATGAAGCCGGGGACGCTGCTTCTGAGCTACGAATTCCATATCCCCGGCACCACCCCGGATGTGGTGGTCGAACCGGAGGACGGGGGCAGGGTGCTGCACGGATGGCGCATGTGACACGTTGCATGGGTAAAGACGCCCTTTACACGGGGCTGCGAGACGCGACGTATCAAGTTTGCGCGAATTCAGCCGTAAATCGAAAAGGAAGGGCGTTTTTCGGATATGTATTCCCCCATTTGCTTGACTGGAATACCTGTAATCTGACGAACGTGAAAATACACTCAACGCCACAGGGACGGGAGTAGGCACTTGTTAGTCATCATTGGATATATCGTGGTCATGGCGTCCGTCTTCGGCGGCTTTGCCATGGCAGGGGGCCACCTGGGGGCACTGTTTCAGCCGATCGAACTGCTCATGATCGGCGGTGCAGCAGGGGGCGCTTTCCTGGTCGGTAACAACAACAAGGCGATCAAGGCCACCTTGAAGGCGCTGCCCACTGTTTTCAAAGGCAGCACCTACACCAAGGCGCTGTACATGGAACTGATGGCGCTGCTGTTCGAGATCCTCACCAAATCCCGTAAAGAGGGTTTGATGTCGATCGAAGGCGACATCGAAGAGCCGGAAAGCAGCCCCATCTTCAGCAAGTACCCTGGCGTGCTGGCGGACCATCACCTGATCGAGTTCATGACCGATTACCTGCGCCTGATGGTGTCGGGCAACATGGATGCGTTCCAGATCGAAAACCTGATGGACAACGAAATCGAGACCCACCATCACGAGGGCGAGATTCCGGTGCACTGCATCGCCAAGCTGGGCGACGGCATGCCGGCCTTCGGTATCGTGGCGGCGGTGATGGGCGTGGTGCACACCATGGAGTCGGTGGGTATCCCTCCCTCCGAGCTGGGCATGCTGATCGCGCACGCGCTGGTCGGTACCTTCCTCGGTATTCTGCTGGCCTACGGTTTCGTGGGCCCGCTCTCCAGCTTGCTGGAACAGAAGCTGCACGAATCGACCAAGATCTACCAGTGCGTGAAGGTGACGTTGCTGGCGAGCCTGAATGGCTATGCGCCGGCACTGTCGATCGAATTCGGCCGCAAGGTCCTGTTCTCGACCGAACGTCCGACCTTCCTCGAACTGGAAGAACACGTCAAGCAGGCCAAGGGCAAGTAAGCGGTCAGCAGGCCGGCCAGGGGAGGCCGGCAGGCAGGTCGATTCACACAGACATCAGTATTGAAGCAGGAGCACAGGCATGGCCGACGAAGGTCTACGTCCCATTATCGTCAAGCGGATCAAGAAAGGCGGCGGGGGTCACCATGGTGGCGCCTGGAAGATTGCGTACGCCGACTTCGTGACCGCGATGATGGCCTTCTTCCTGCTGATGTGGCTGCTGGGATCGACCGCCAAGGGCGACCTGAACGGGATCGCCGAATACTTCAAGACGCCGCTGAAGGTGGCCATGGCCGGCGGTTCCGGCAGTGGTGATGCCAATACGGTGCTGCCCGGCGGCGGCAAGGATCTGACCCGCCAGGACGGCCAGCTGCGCAAGGGCGAGAACGATGTGGTCTCGCGCAAGCAGAACCTGAAGCAGGCACAGCAAGAGCTGGAGCGCGCCGAGCGCACCCGGCTGGAAGAACTGAAGTCGCGCCTGGAAAAGGCCATCGATTCCAATCCGACCTTGAAGCAGTTCAAGAACCAGCTGTTGATCGACATCACCTCGGAAGGCCTGCGCATCCAGATCGTGGACGAGAAGAACCGTCCCATGTTTGCCCTGGCCAGTGCGCAACTGCAGCCCTATACCAAGGAAATCCTGCATGAGATCGGCCGCACATTGAACGACGTGCCCAACAAGATCAGCCTGTCCGGCCACACCGATGCCACGCCTTATTCGCGCGGCGAGAAGGGCTACAGCAACTGGGAACTGTCGGCTGACCGCGCCAATGCTTCGCGCCGCGAACTCATTACCGGCGGCATGGACGAATCGAAGGTGCTGCGGGTGGTGGGCCTGTCCTCGGCGGTGCTGCTGGACAAGGAAGATCCGTTCAACCCGATCAACCGCCGCATCAGCATCATCGTCATGAACAAGAAGGCGGAAGAACTGGTGGAAAAGGATAGCGGCTCGTTGAACGTCCCCACCGATGCCAGCGATGAAGATGTGCAGCAAGGGCTGAGTGCGCCGGCCAAGAACTGATAACAGATGCCACGCCGGCGCGGGTGCGCGCGGTTTGCCAATGAAGCAGAAGTGTTCCAATTGAACAGGGGAAGAGAGCCGGATATGCCGACCAAGACCATGCTGCAGGAGCTCAAGCGCTTGTTGCTCGATACTGCCAGCGGCGGCAGCCGCCAATTGACGGAAGTGGAGTCGGACCTGGTCCAGACCAACATCCTGCTGGGCGAAGCCATCGGCAAGCTGGGCAACAGTTTCATGGAGCTGCATCGCGCGGTACAGATACAGCAATCCATCCTGGAGGGCCTGATGAACGGCAGCGGTCAGTTCGACAGCGCGAGCATTGATCAGCTCAAGGCCACCCAGGGCGAAGTCAGCCACTACGTCAACGCGGCCGTGACCGGCTTGCAGTTCCAGGACATGACCAGCCAGCTGCTGGAACGCATCGTGCGCCGCGTGATCGGCCTGCGTGAAGCGCTGGGGGTCCTGAGTGCGAACAGCTTCGAGATCGTCCCCGAGCAGGGCCAGACCGATGAAGAGGTCAAGGAATTGCTGGCCAGCACGGTGCAGGCGATTGAAGAGCGCCTCAACATGCTCGATACCGGGCTCTGGAAAGCAGTGCGCCAGACCCGCATGGAAAGTGGCGACATCGAGCTGTTCTGATCGGTGGCTGGCTGAGTGGTACAAGATTGAACTAGGTCATTCCGGCCTTGGCTGGGCGTTAGGTCGGTGGCCAAGGGTGCGGCATAATGCATACGCGCATGAGCCTTATTGAAGAAACAGGGAGTAACGATGTCCAAAACGATTCTCGCAGTAGATGATTCCGGGTCACTGCGTCAGATGGTGGTATTCAGTCTGAAAGCTGCGGGTTACAACGTGACCGAGGCGGTCGACGGGGTGGACGCGCTGGAAAAGGCCAAGACGCATACCTTCGACCTGGTCCTGACCGACCAGAACATGCCGCGCATGGACGGCCTGACGCTGATCCGCTCCCTGCGCGAGCTGACCAGTTACGCACGTGTGCCCATCCTGATGCTGACCACCGAGTTCAGCGACGAGATGAAGGCCAAGGGCAAGGCCGCCGGTGCCAATGGCTGGCTGGTCAAGCCCTTCGATCCGCAGCGCCTGACCGAGGTGGTGCGCAAGGTGATCGGCTGATCGTTTGCCGGGACAAGAAGAAGATACGTACTGCATCCAGCATGGAGCCCAGGCATGAGCATTGATATGAGCCAGTTTTTCCAGGTCTTTTTCGACGAGGCCGAGGAAGGCCTCGCGGAAATGGAAAAGCTGTTGTTGGCCGTCAATGTGGCGTCTCCCGATCCGGAGGACCTCAACGCGGTGTTTCGTGCCGCCCATTCGATCAAGGGTGGTTCATCCACCTTCGGCCTGACCGATATTGCCGAAGTCACACACGTTCTGGAGTCGCTGCTGGATCGCATCCGCCAGGGCCAGATGAAGCTGACCTCGGAGCACGTGGATGCCTTCCTGGCCGCCAAGGATGTGCTCAAGTCCATGCTGGACGGGCACAAGCATGGTGCCGAGGTGGATCAGGACGCGGTCGGCAATGTCCGCATGCTGCTGGAGGAATTGTCCCAGGGCCGGCGTGCCTCGGCTGCGCCGAAGACGGACGCGGCGGCGCCCGCCGGCGCCGTGGTCGGACCCGGCGGCGTTAGCCGCTACCGGCTGGACATGCCGGAAATCAGTGACAAGGATGCCGAGGCCCTGGCCGACGAGCTGGCCATGTTGGGCAAGCTGGGGAAGTCCAAGTCGCCCGAGGGAAAGTGGATCTTCATCCTTGATACGGCCGAACCGATCGATGACGTGGTCGCCATCTGCGCCTTCATCGTCAACGTGGCCGATCTGAAGGTGTCGCAGGCCGTCGATCCTGCCCAGGGCAGTGACGAAGAGCGCGGTTATGGTTTCTTCGACAATTTCGTGACCCAGGAAGAGCGTGAACGCGCCCAGGGTTATGGTTTCTTCGACAACCACACCGCCATCGAAGACAAGGAACGCGAGCAGGGTTACGGCTTCTTCGCTCCCTTCGTGCCGCTGGACATCAGCGCCAAGAAAAGCGAGGGCGACGCCCATGCGAATGGCACCGCCGGCACTGGCGGCACTGGCGGTCACGGCAATGGCAACGGTAACGGCAACGGCCATCACGACGACGGCCATCTGCAGGGTGATCACGGCGGTGAAAAGAAAGCGGCCAAGGGCGCCGGCGGACAGGAATCGTCGTCGATCCGGGTCAGCATCGAAAAGGTCGATCAGCTCATCAACCTGGTCGGCGAACTGGTGATTACCCAGGCCATGATCGAGCAACGTGTTGGCAAGCTCGATCCCATGCATCACGAACATCTGCTCAACAGCGTCAGCCAGTTGAGCCGCAATACCCGCGATCTGCAGGAATCGGTGATGTCGATCCGCATGATGCCGATGGATTACGTCTTCTCGCGCTTCCCGCGCATGGTGCGCGATCTGGCGCACAAGCTGGGCAAGCAGGTCGATTTCGTCACCCACGGCGCCGCTACCGAGCTGGACAAGGGCCTGATCGAGCGTATCGTCGATCCGCTCACCCACCTGGTGCGCAACAGCATCGACCACGGCATCGAACTGCCTGACGCGCGCCGCGCAGCGGGCAAGGGCGAGGCAGGTGTGCTGGCCTTGTCGGCCGAGCACCAGGGCGGCAACATCATCATCGAAGTCACCGACGATGGTGGCGGCCTGAACCGCGACAAGATCCTGGCCAAGGCCAAGCAGCAGGGCATGCCGGTCACCGACAGCCTGACCGATGCCGAAGTGTGGCAGCTGATCTTCGAACCCGGCTTCTCCACCGCCGAGCAGGTGACCGATGTCTCCGGGCGTGGCGTCGGCATGGACGTGGTCAAGCGCAACATCCTGGCCATGGGCGGTGCGGTGGATATCCGCTCCAGCAAGGGCTTCGGCACCACCATTTCGATCTCGCTGCCGCTGACGCTGGCGATCCTGGACGGCATGTCGATTCGCATCGGTGAAGAAGTTTACATATTGCCGCTAGGATATGTGGTTGAATCTTTGCAGCCTTTGCCGCAAGATATCAAAGAGATTTCCGGTCAGGGCCAGGTGCTGCGTGTGCGCGGTGAATATCTGCCACTGATCCCGCTTTATCAGATTTTCAACATCGAGCCTTCATTTACCGATCCTTCGCAAGGATTGGTGGTCATTTTGGAGTCAGATGGTAAAAAGGCGGCACTTTTCGTGGATGACCTGATCGGACAACAGCAAATCGTTGTGAAGAATCTGGAATCCAACTATCGAAAGGTCGCTGGCATTTCCGGAGCTACCATTCTGGGCGACGGCGGCGTTGCCCTGATTGTCGATGTGGCAGCCTTGCTGCGATCCAGCCGCCAATTGAATGACGAATCTGTATTTTCCTGATTTTTAAAGGGCCTCAACATGTCTGACACTGCAACCAAGAATCTTTCCGGCTTCGGCGAAAAGACCGACAGCAACGGAAACGAATTTCTCGCCTTCACCCTGGGCAAGGAAGAATACGGCATCGATATTCTGAAGGTTCAGGAAATCCGCGGCTACGAAGCCGTGACCCGCATCGCCAATTCGCCCGACTTCATCAAGGGCGTCGTGAACCTGCGCGGCATCATCGTCCCCATCGTGGACATGCGCATCAAGTTCCAGCTGGGCGAGCCGACCTATGACCAGTTCACCGTCGTCATCATCCTGAACATCGGCGGCCGCGTCGTGGGCATGGTGGTCGACAGCGTGTCCGACGTCATCACCCTGACCCAGGAACAGATCAAGCCGGCACCGGAGATGGGCACCACCTTCGACTCCGACTACCTGATCGGCCTGGGTACCCTGGAACAGCGCATGCTGATCCTGGTGGACATCGACAAGCTGATGTCCAGCGCCGAAATGGGCCTGATCGAAAAGCTGGCTGCCTGAGTCTTTGAGGCTCTGCAGGCCGGCAGTACGGGATCCGGAGGAGACGCAGTCCGGATCTGGCGCCCGTCGTCATTCGGTACCGCAGGAAAAGCGGGCATCATAGCCTGATACAGAAGAGAAAAAGGCATCCGCCGTGTGGTGGATGCCTTTTTTATGGGCGCTTTTCAGCGCATGTGAAGCTTTAGGCGCGCCGGCCATGCCCGGAATCGCGCGTCCTGCCTCCCGGCAGGACGTTTCTTCATCTCTCAGTGGAAATGCTCGACCGGAGGAGGCGTATCTTCCGGCATTTCCGCGTGCACCAGTTCACCTTCACGGTCAGGGAAGAGCGGTGCGCCACAGTCGTCGCAAAACTCCATGGTGAAGCGTTCTGCATGATGCTTGATGTGCACGATGCCGCATTCGCGCAGCACCGTCAGGATCTGCTGCAGCGGGCTGGTGGGGATGCCTTCCAGCAGGCCGGCACCGGTCGGGATCATCATGGGCAGGTCTTCGCCACTTTCCTGTTCATACAGCGGCCAGACCGTGCCATAGACCACGGTCGGATCGCCGCCGATGGAAAAACCGATGCGGTATTCATCGATCTGGCCATTGATGTCCTCGGAGAAGCCGCCGATGCTGGCGTGCAGTTCGGAGGAGGAAATGTCCAGGGTCTGCGTCAGGAAGTAATCGGCGGCGCGGATGGAGGCCGGGCGAATGCGCTTGTCGGCCTCGCGGCAGCCGAAGAAATAGGCTTGCGGCAGCAGCAGTTCGACGCTGCAGCCGGGCAGCAGGCGCGTGAAGAGCGGGGTGGCCTGCTGGGTCCAGGCTTCGAAGGCGGCCTCTTTCCGGGCCGAGAAGTGGCTCTGCTGTTCGCTTTCCTGCCAGTGGAACAGGGCCCCGCCGGCCGGCACCACCACGGCGGCGATGACGTAGCGGGTATCGGCCAGGAAGGCGGCAGTGGGCGGCTGTTCACCGCGCAGCTGCACCGGGCCGGTTTTGAGGGCGGTCTGGCCCATCTGGCGGGTCAGGGCGAAGACGTCGGCGTGTACGCGCGGCAGCTGCTCGATCGAGAACAGGCTCGGTGCCAGTGCCAGGCGCGCATCCTTGGCCAGCACATGGGCATGCAGGTGCGCGCCGATGGCGGTCAGCAGCTCGCCGCCGATGGGGCCGGAGGCGATGGCAAAGCGGGTCCAGGCCAGCACCGGCAGCACCAGCAGCTGCACATCGTAGTCCTGGCCTTCGTGTTCCAGCGAGGTGGCTTCGCTGCCGGCCTCGACGGCTTCGATCAGGATGTCGTAGGCATCCAGGTCGGCCTTGAAGAGATGATCCAGGGCGGCATCGATGAGGCCCTGCTGGCCGGCCCGCAGCAGCTTGTTGAGCAGGGCGTCCAGGGGTTTCAGCCAGGCGCGCTCTTCGAGCCGGCTGGAGGCCTGCGCGATGGCTTGCGCAAAAGTCACCAGATGCTGGCTGTCGGCAGAAAGCTTGGAGGAGGAACGTTTGGCGGGACGACGCATGTAGGCTATCTGTATCTGTGGAAACGAAACCGCCTATTGTAGATGATTTGTCAGTCCTGTCAGCCGCCGCGGCCATTGCACAGCGCCAAGGGGCAATAAAAAACGCCGGACGAATCCGGCGTTTCTGTACTGCAGGGGACTACGGACGCTGCTTAGGCTGCCAGCAGCTGACGCAGCACGAACGGCAGGATGCCGCCATGCTTGTAGTAGTCCACTTCGATCGGGGTGTCGATGCGCAGCAGCAGCTTGACTTCCTGAGTCTCGCCGTTCTTGCGATGGATCACCAGGGTGGCTTCCTGTTGCGGCTTGATCTCGCCTTCCAGGCCCTTCAGGTCGAAGCTTTCTTCACCGGTGATGCCCAGCGACTGCACGCTGTCGTTGCCCAGGAACTGCAGCGGCAGCACGCCCATGCCGACCAGGTTGGAACGGTGGATACGCTCGAAGGAACGTGCGATCACGGCCTTGACGCCCAGCAGCTGGGTGCCCTTGGCAGCCCAGTCACGGGAGGAGCCGGTACCGTACTCTTCGCCACCGAAGACCATGGTCGGGGTACCTTCAGCCACGTACTTCATGGCGGCGTCGTAGATCGACATTTCTTCACCGGAAGGCTGGTGAATGGTGATGCCGCCTTCGACGCGCGAGCCGTCTTCCTTGGCCGGAATCATGAGGTTCTTGATACGCACGTTGGCGAAGGTGCCGCGCATCATGATCTCGTGGTTGCCGCGGCGCGAGCCGTAGGAGTTGAAGTCCGCCTTCAGCACGCCATTGGCTTGCAGCCACTTGCCGGCCGGGCTGGATTCCTTGATGGAGCCGGCCGGGGAGATGTGGTCGGTGGTGATCGAGTCGCCGAACACGCCCAGGGCGCGGGCACCGCTGATGCCGGTGGCAGCAGCCTTGGGCTCTTCGCTGAAGTTCTCGAAGAACGGCGGCTCGGCGATGTAGGTCGAGGTTGGCCAGTTGTAGACTTCGCCCTTGGCGACGCCCTTGATGGCTTCCCACAGCTTGCCCGGTGCACCCTTCACATCGGCGTAGTTTTCCTTGAAGGTCTTGGCGTTCATGGCGAACTTCAGCAGCTTTTCGATCTCTTGCGAGGTCGGCCAGATGTCGCCCAGGTAGACGTTCTTGCCGCCCTTGCCCTTGCCGACCGGTTCGGTCATCAGGTCACGGGTGACATTGCCGGCAATGGCGTAAGCCACGACCAGCGGAGGCGAGGCCAGGAAGTTGGCGCGGATGTTCGGGTGGATGCGGGCTTCGAAGTTGCGGTTGCCCGACAGCACGGCGGCCGCCACCACGTCGTTCTTGACGATGGCTTCGTTCATGGCCGGGGTCAGGTCGCCGGCGTTGCCGATGCAAGTCGTGCAACCGTAGGCGGTCACGCCAAAGCCCAGCTTTTCCAGGTAAGGCAGCAGGCCAGCCGCTTCCAGGTACTTGGTCACCACGCGCGAGCCAGGAGCCAGCGAGGTCTTGATGTGCGGGGCCACCTTCAGGCCGGCTTCCACGGCCTTCTTGGCCAGCAGGCCGGCAGCCAGCAGCACGCTCGGGTTGGAGGTGTTGGTGCAGGAGGTGATGGCGGCGATCAGCACGTCACCGTTGTGCACATCCACGCCGTCGGCGTTCTTGTAGGACGCGGTCAGGTCTTCGGCCTTCTTGTTGAAGCCGTTTTCAGCGGTCGGCTTGGTGAAGAGGTCGGAGAAGGTGGACTTGACGTTGCCGATCTCGATGCGGTCTTGCGGACGCTTCGGACCTGCCAGCGACGGGGCAACGGTGCCCAGGTCCAGCGAGACTTCCTGGGTGTAGTCGATCTGGCCGGCCTTGGGCACGCCGTACAGGCCTTGCGCCTTGAAGTAGGCTTCGAAGGCGTCGATCTCGGCCTTGGTGCGGCCGGTGCCCTTGAAGTAGTCGATGGTGGCGTCGTCAACCGGGAAGAAGCCCATGGTGGCGCCGTATTCCGGTGCCATGTTGGCGATGGTGGCGCGGTCGGTCAGCGACAGCGATTCGGTACCTTCACCGAAGAATTCGACGAACTTGCCCACGACCTTGGTCTGGCGCAGCAGTTCGGTGATGGTCAGCACCAGGTCGGTGGCGGTGACTCCTTCGCGCAGCGCGCCGGTCAGGTTCACGCCGACCACGTCCGGGGTCAGGAAGTAGACCGGTTGGCCCAGCATGCCGGCTTCGGCTTCGATACCGCCCACGCCCCAGCCGACCACGCCGATGCCGTTGATCATGGTGGTGTGGGAGTCGGTGCCGACCAGGGTGTCAGGGTAGTAGACACCGGTCTTGTTGTGCACGCCGCGTGCCAGGTATTCCAGGTTGACCTGGTGCACGATGCCGAAGCCCGGGGGCACCACGCCGAAGGTGTCGAAGGCTTGCATGCCCCACTTCATGAACTGGTAGCGCTCGTTGTTGCGCGAGAATTCCAGCTTCATGTTCAGGTCCAGCGCCTTCTTCTCGCGGAAGTGGTCGATCTGCACCGAGTGGTCCACCACCAGGTCCACCGGGACCAGCGGTTCGATGTTCTTGGGGTTCTTGCCCAGCTTGCTGGCGACGTTGCGCATGGCGGCCAGGTCGGCCAGCAGCGGCACGCCGGTGAAGTCCTGCAGCACCACGCGGGCTACCACGAAGGGGATCTCATCCACGCGGGCGGCCTTGGCACCCCAGTTGGCCAGTTGCTTGACGTGTTCTTCGGTGACCTTCTGGCCATCGCAGTTGCGCAGCACCGATTCCAGCACGATGCGGATCGACACCGGCAGACGCGAGATATTCACGCCCAGCGACTTTTGCAGGGCGGGCAGGGAGTAGAACTTGCCCTTCTTGGAACCGGAAATCGGGAATTCCTTCAGGGTGTTCAATGTGTTGCGAGACATGGCCTCTTCTCCTTAATTTGGCAATTTAGTGATGCTAGCTAGTCGAATCCGGTTTGCGCTGCAATGGTGAACTGCGGGGTGCTGCCTGATTCTGTGATTCTGTGTTGCTTGATACGCGATGAGCTGGCGGTTGCCTGCCGGCTCAATTCTTCTGGGGTGCCGCGGCGACGGTGGCGGCCGGTGCTGCTTCGGCGGCCTTGATCTGCTCGGCGTTCTTGCATTCATTGGCCAGTTGCTGGCCCTTCTTGGAGTCCAGCAGCAGGCCCTTGGCCGGGATACCGATCCAGACCAGGCCCATCTTGCGGTTTTCGAAGCGGTTGGCGCCGGTGGTGGTTTCCACGCGGGTCAGGCGGTGGATGCGCTTGTCCCAGCGGATGGCGATGTGCTTGTCATCGGCTTCATTTTTCCAGATGGTCAGCTTGTGGCCCATTTCGCACTGGAAGTCGGCCGAGAGGGTGCCGCCCAGTTCGGGTTCGCTGTCGTCATCTTCGGCGTCAGAAGAGAACGGCATCTTGGCGGCGGGGGCTGCTGCAGCTGCAGCGGCGGCCTTCTTGGCCGGCGCCTTCTTGACGACCTTTTTCTTGGCGGCCGGTTTGGTATCGGTTTCAGCATGCGCCGCAGTGATGCCGGCGGTGGCGAAGAGGGCGCCCAGCAGGGCGATGAGAGTCAGGTGCTTTTTCATGGACGTCGGTCGAAACAAGTTTACTGCGTGGTTGAGGGGGAGTCGCCGCGGGCGAACCAGGGTGCAGTCTCCGGCGGCAGCGCAATGCCGGTGGCGTGCGCGCGTTGCAGGATACTCCAGTAATAGCGATAACTGGCGCGGTCGTGCAGGTTGCCCTGATGCTGGATCGGGCCCCACTGCACCGCCTGCGCCTTGAGCAAGATCTGTGCCGCCAGGTCGGCTTCTTCCGTGGCCGGGGACATGGCCTGCACGATCGGGCGAATCTGGTCCGGATGGATGCTCCACATCCGGGTATAGCCAAACTCCTGTGCCGCGCGGCGCGCATCGTCAGCCACGGCGGCGGGATTCTTGATGTCGGTGGTCACGTTGTGTGACGGCACCTTGCCGTGCGCATGGCAGGCGGCAGCAATTTCCAGCTTGGCGCGGCGCACCAGCGGATGGTCGAACTGTCCGGGCGAGCGCATGGTGCTGCCAGGAATGGCGCCGTAATGGGCCGACACGAAATCCATCACCCCGAACGACAGCGACTGCACCTGGGGCAGGGCGGCGATCTTGCCGGCGTCAGCCAGGGCACCATGGGTCTCGATCAAGACCTGCACCGGCAACTGCGCACGGCCGGCCGCATTGGCGGCACGATTGATGCTCTCCAGGGCACGCAGCACGTCCTCGATGCCTTCAGGCTTGGGCAACATCACGTAAGCCAGCTCGCGCGCAGCGGCGCCGCAGATGATGGCCACGTCCTGCTCGAAATGCGCATGGCCCACGTCATGCAGGCGCGCGCCGATGCGGCGGTGGACATTGCCGGGGCCGGTGATGAGCGAGGCGACCAGTTCGGCGTGCGCGGCTTCATTGCCGGCGGCAGCGCCATCTTCACAGTCGAAGGTGATGTCGAACAAGGGACCGAGCTCCTGCTGCAGGGCCATCGACTTGCGCATCAGCTTTTCAGAGCCGGCGTAGTGATCGCACACCGGAAGCGAAACCGGTTGCTGGGCACCTGGGAACAAGACCTGGGAAGGATGCATTGCTGCGAATGAGAGCGGGGTAAGGTTGTCGGAACGGGTGATGTCACGTACTGCAAAATACTGAAAACGACCGGCGCGGCAGCCGGAAAGAGCCGCCGCGCCGTGGTCAGTTAGCCGACCAGATGCTTGACGCCTTCGCGCTCTTCCAGCAGTTCCTTGAGCGTGATGTTGATGCGCTCTTGTGAGAACTCATCAATCTCCAGACCCTGGACGATCTTGTACTCACCGTTTTCGGTGGTCACCGGGAAGCCGAACATGGTGCCTTCGGGGATACCGTAGGAACCGTCGGAGGGGATACCCATGGTGGTCCACTTGCCGTTGGTGCCCAGCACCCAGTCACGCACGTGGTCGATGGCGGCGTTGGCAGCCGAAGCGGCCGAGGACAGGCCACGGGCTTCGATGATGGCGGCACCGCGCTTGCCGACGGTGGGCAGGAACACGTTCTTGTTCCATTCCTGGTCGTTGATGGTGTCCTTGACGGAGGCGCCATCGGCGGTCGCGAAGCGGTAGTCGGCGTACATGGTCGGCGAGTGGTTGCCCCACACGCACAGCTTTTCGATGGCCGAGACCGGCTTGCCGATCTTGGCAGCCACTTGCGACAGGGCGCGGTTGTGGTCCAGGCGCAGCATGGCGGTGAAGTTCTTGGCCGGCAGGTTCGGGGCCGACTTCATGGCGATGTAGGCGTTGGTGTTGGCCGGGTTGCCGACCACCAGCACCTTGACGTTGCGCGAAGCCACGGCGTCCAGTGCCTTGCCTTGCACGGTGAAGATCTGGGCGTTGGCTTCCAGCAGGTCCTTGCGCTCCATGCCGGGGCCACGGGGACGGGCACCCACCAGCAGGGCGATGTCGGCATCCTTGAAGGCGGTCATCGGATCGCTGTGGGCGGTCACGCCAGCCAGCAGGGGGAAGGCGCAGTCGTCGATTTCCATGATGACGCCCTTGAGCGCCTTCTGAGCCTTCTCATCGGGGATTTCCAGCAGTTGCAGGATGACCGGCTGGTCTTTGCCCAGCAGATCGCCATTGGCGATGCGGAACAGCAGGGAGTAACCGATCTGACCGGCGGCGCCAGTGACGGCAACACGCATGGGGGCTTTAGCCATGTTGAATCTCCAAAAGAGGTGATGAAAAAAAGCATTCAGACTGCAGCGAAGCGCAGCTTGCGGTCACGTCGCGCAAGGCGCGGCAGGGCCGTGTAGCGGTGGCTTCTGGTTTGCGCATGAAAATGCGCGACTTCCTCGAATTCTTGTTAGGCCGCCATGATACCGTCGAAAACGCAGCGAGTCAGTTGGTTTCGGACCGGGCTCTGCCGACAAATCAAAAACCTGTCAAACTTGTGCTCTGCCTGCAGAAAACCACCGCATCGGAATGATCTTGATGAGAGCGATTCTCGTTATCGTCTACTGGCCGGTACATCGCTTCCTGCCTGCCTTGCGGCTCTTCAGGTTGCTCGCGAGTGTAGGCTTGCGAAAGACTGCTGTCAATCAATATCTTATGTCTTATATAAGACATATTATTGCCTAGTTTTTGCTGGACGCCGGAAGGAGTTTTGTGGTGAAATTCGAGGTTATGAGCTCGATCCTGCCCAATTCAAACAACGTCGACGCGCAAGCCGCGGGGGCGGGTGTTGCCAGTCCGGCGCCCACCTTCAGTCCGTTGTACCAGCAGATCAAGGCGCTCATCATGCAGCGCCTCGAAGCCGGTGAGTGGAAACCCGGTGAACTCATTCCCAGTGAAGTCGAACTGGGCAGTCGTTTCAAGGTCAGCCAGGGCACGGTGCGCAAGGCCATCGACGAACTGGCAGCCGAAAACCTGGTGGTGCGCCGCCAGGGCAAGGGGACCTTCGTCGCCACCCATCACGAGACCCAGGCGCAGTTCCGCTTCCTGCGGCTGATGGCCGACAGCGACGAGCCGCAGCGTCCCGAAAACAAGATCATCGAAGTCAAGCGCGTTCGCGCCTCGGCCGAAGTGGCCCGTCAGCTCGACATGAAGTCGGGTGACTCCGTCATTTTCATTCGCCGTGTAAAGTCCTTCAACGGCACTCCCATCATCCTCGAGGACATCTGGCTGCCTGGCGCCATCTTCAAGGGGCTGACGGCCGAGCGCCTCATGGAATACCGCGGGCCTTTGTATGGCCTGTTCGAGTCCGAGTTCGGCACGCGCATGATCCGTGCCGAAGAACGCATCCGTGCCGTCGGGGCGGATCCGGATGCCGCAGAGTTTCTGGGCGTAACGCCCCAAACGCCGTTGCTGAGTGTGGAGCGGGCTTCATTTACCTATGGCGACAAGCCGGTGGAAATGCGGCGCGGTCTGTACCTGACGACGAATCATCATTACCAAAGCGAGTTGAGCTGAGCAAACCGAAACCGGTCATGATCGGGTGCTGGCGGGTCCTGCCTGTCCAGCGCAGAAGGGCTGGTGTCAAGCCTTTTCGGCATGCTGCGAAGCGCAATAAAAGTTGATGGTGATTTCGAAAATCGGCGAAAATTGCATGATTGTTTTAAACTGAGGAGAACCTTGTATGTCTGAAGCCGCTAAACCACAACGGCCGCAATTTCGTAACATACACCTAACCCAAATTGCCGGCTATCGCATGCCTCTGGCAGCCATCGTCTCGATCATGCACCGCATCAGCGGTCTGTTCCTGTTCCTGATGCTGCCTTTCATCCTGTTCCTGCTGGACAGCAGCCTGCTCTCGGAAGGTACTTTCGCCTATCTCAAGGGCTTCGTCTCGGGCTGGTTCGTCAAGCTCGTCATCCTGGCACTTTCCTGGGCCTACCTGCATCACTTCTGCGCCGGCATCCGCCACCTGATCATGGACAACCACGTTGGCCTGGACAAGGACAGCGCACGCAAGTCCTCGGCAACTGTCCTGGTGGTCAGCATCGCGCTGATGATCCTGGTCGCATTGAAACTGTTCGGAGTGTTCTGAAAATGGCTGATAACAACATCGGACCCAAGCGCCTGGTCGTTGGCGCCCACTATGGCCTGCGTGACTGGCTGGCGCAACGCGCGACCGCCGTCGTGATGGCCGTCTACACCGTCATCCTGCTGGTGTGCTTCTTCACCTCGACCAACTTCAGCTACCAGGGCTGGGCGGCGCTGTTCTCGCATCAATGGTTCAAGGTGGCCACCTTTGCCGTGTTCATGGCGCTGTTCTTCCACGCCTGGATTGGCGTGCGTGATGCGCTGATGGACTACGTCAAGCCTGTTGGCACCCGTCTGGTCCTGCAAGTTGCCACTATCGTGTGGCTGATCGGTTGCGCTGGCTACGCTGCGCAGATTCTCTGGAGAAACTAATCGTGGCTGCTATCAAATCCGCCATCACTACCCGCCGCTTTGACGCGGTCATCGTCGGCGCCGGTGGCTCCGGCATGCGCGCCTCGCTGCAACTGGCCGAAGCCGGCCTGAACGTCGCTGTCCTGTCCAAGGTTTTCCCGACCCGCTCGCACACCGTGGCTGCCCAAGGTGGCATCGGCGCTTCGCTGGGCAACATGTCCGAAGACAACTGGTACTGGCACATGTTCGACACCGTCAAGGGTTCGGACTATCTGGGCGACCAGGACGCCATCGAGTTCATGTGCCGCGAAGCACCGAAGGCCGTCTACGAGCTGGAACACTTCGGCATGCCCTTCGACCGCAACCCGGACGGCACCATCTACCAGCGTCCCTTCGGCGGCCACACCGCCAACCTGGGCGAAAAGCCGGTGCAGCGTGCCTGTGCGGCTGCTGACCGTACCGGTCACGCGCTGCTGCACACCCTGTACCAGCGCAACGTGCGCGCCAAGACCCACTTCTTCGTGGAGTGGATGGCGCTGGACGTGATCCGCAACGAAGAGGGCGATGTCCTCGGCGTGGTGGCGCTGGAAATGGAAACCGGCGAAATCATGATGCTGCACGCCAAGACCACCCTGTTCGCCACCGGCGGCGCAGGCCGTATCTGGGCGGCATCGACCAATGCCTTCATCAACACTGGTGACGGCATGGGCATGGCCGCACGTGCCGGCCTGCCGCTGCAGGACATGGAGTTCTGGCAGTTCCACCCGACCGGCGTGGCCGGCGCGGGCGTGCTGATCACCGAGGGCGTGCGCGGCGAAGGCGGCATCCTGATCAACAGCAACGGCGAACGCTTCATGGAGCGCTATGCGCCGACCCTGAAGGACCTGGCTCCGCGTGACTTCGTCTCGCGTTCGATGGACCAGGAAATCAAGGAAGGCCGCGGCGTCGGTCCCCACAAGGATCACGTGCTGCTGGATCTGCGCCACATCGGTGCCGACACCATCAAGAAGCGCCTGCCCTCGATTCTGGAAATCGCCCACAAGTTCGCCAACGTCGATGCGACCAAGGAGCCTATCCCTGTCGTGCCGACCATCCACTACCAGATGGGTGGCATCCCCACCAACATCCACGGCCAGGTGGTCGCGCCCAAGGGCGGTTCGATGAAGGAAGTGGTGCAGGGCATGTACGCCATCGGCGAATGCGCCTGCGTCTCGGTGCACGGCGCCAACCGCCTGGGTACCAACTCGCTGCTGGACCTGGTGGTCTTCGGCCGCGCAGCCGGCAACCACATCGTCGGCAGCCGCCTGCAGGACCAGAGCCACAAGCCGATCCCGGCCGGTGCCCTGGACCGCTCGCTGGAACGCATCGCGCACCTGGAAAGCAGCACCGGTTCCGAGCGCGTGCAGGACGTGGCCAACGACATCCGTGCCACCATGCAGAAGTACTGCGGCGTGTTCCGTACCGATGCCCTGTTGAAGGAAGGCGTTGAAAAGATCATGGAACTGGACGAGCGTCGCAAGCACGTCTCCTTCAAGGACAAGTCCAAGGTCTTCAACACCGCCCGCGTGGAAGCGCTGGAACTGGACAATCTGATCGAAACCGCCAAGGCCACCATCACCTCGGCCGAAGCCCGCAAGGAGTCGCGCGGCGCCCACGCGCAAAGTGACTACGAGCAGCGCGACGACGTGAACTGGCTCAAGCACACGCTGTGGTTCTCCGAGGGGAATCGTCTCGACTACAAGCCGGTCAACATGCAGCCGCTGACCGTCGAGACTTTCAAACCTAAAGCACGTACTTTCTAAGAGGTCGCAACATGACTCGCACCCTGAAATTCAAGATCTATCGTTACGATCCGGACAAGGACGACAAGCCGTACATGCAAGACCTGACGGTGGAGCTGAAGCCCACCGACAAGATGCTGCTCGATGCCCTGCAACGCATCAAGTCCGACGTCGACGATTCCCTGGCGCTGCGCCGCTCCTGCCGCGAAGGCGTGTGCGGTTCGGACGCCATGAACATCAACGGCAAGAATGGCCTGGCCTGCATCACCAACCTGAACGAACTGACCGAACCCATCGTTCTGAAGCCGCTGCCTGGCCTGCCGGTGATCCGCGACCTGATCGTGGACATGACGAACTTCTTCAAGCAATACGACTCGATCAAGCCCTACCTGATCAACGACAGCATCCCGCCCGAGAAGGAGCGCCTGCAGTCGCCCGAACAGCGTGAAGAGCTCGATGGCGTCTACGAGTGCATCCTGTGCGCCTGCTGCTCGACTTCCTGCCCGTCGTTCTGGTGGAACCCGGACAAGTTCGTCGGCCCGGCCGGCCTGCTGCAAGCCTACCGCTTCATCGCCGACAGCCGCGACGAAGCCACCGGTGCGCGCCTGGACAACCTGGAAGACCCGTATCGCCTGTTCCGTTGCCGTTCCATCATGAACTGCGTCGATGTCTGCCCCAAGGGTCTGAACCCCAACAAGGCCATCGGCAAGATCAAGGAACTGATGGTGCGCCGTTCGGTGTAAGCCGGATCGGCGTGTTGCCTGCCAGACCCGCCGTCCATGGCGGGTGGCAGCAAGGGGGAGCAGGGCTGGAAGCGGCTTCCCCGACCGGTTCCTTCGGTTTTGGTCCGGTTGAAGTGAATGGAAAGACTAGAAATGAGCGAGTTCATGACTGAACAGCGTCACCAGGATGATCCTGCCAAGCGGGCGCGACTGCGCTGGCGTGCGCGCCGCGGGCTGCTGGAGAACGATCTGATCCTCACCCGCTATCTGGATGCCAACGAGGCCCAGATGAGCGACGACGAGGTGGATGCCTTCTCGCGCCTGATGGACCTGACCGACAACGACCTGATGGACTTGCTGCTGGCCCGCAAGGAGCCGGAAGCGGCGGTTGACCTGCCCCAAGTGCATGCGTTGCTGAAGAAACTGCGTACTGCCTGACTGTTGCACGAATATTGCGCCTGGCCACAAGCCAGACCGATTTTGCCCGATCGCGGCCTGTTCCCACTCGCCACCCGGCGCATCTGAACCACGATGACGCCCGGCTTGCGGTCGCGGCGTTTGATTAACGGTTTCACCATCCCAGCAAAAGGAAAAGCTATGTCCAATACCGATATCAAAGCTACCCTGTCGTTCTCCGACGGCTCTCCGTCCGTAGATTTTCCTATCTACAAGGGCAGCATCGGCCCTGATGTGATCGATATCCGCAAGCTCTACGGCGCTACCGGCAAGTTCACCTATGACCCGGGCTTCATGTCCACCGCTTCCTGCAACTCGTCCATCACCTACATCGATGGCGACAAGGGCGAACTGCTGTACCGCGGCTACCCGATCGAACAGCTGGCGGTGAACTGCGACTTCCTGGAATCCTGCTACCTGCTGCTGCACGGTGAACTGCCCAACGCCACCCAGAAGGAAGAATTCGTCAAGACCGTGACCCAGCACACCATGGTGCACGAGCAGATGAACTTCTTCTTCCGTGGCTTCCGCCGCGATGCGCACCCGATGGCGGTGTTGACCGGCTCGGTGGGCGCACTGTCGGCCTTCTACCACGATTCGCTGGACATCTCCAACCCCAACCACCGCGAAGTCTCGGCCATCCGCATGATCGCCAAGCTGCCGACCCTGGTGGCGATGGCCTACAAGTACAGCATCGGCCAGCCCTTCGTTTATCCGCGCAATGACCTGTCCTACACGGCCAACTTCATGCGCATGATGTTCGCCAACCCGTGCGAAGAGTATCAGGTCAACGAAGTCCTGGTGCGCGCACTGGACCGCATCCTGATCCTGCACGCCGACCACGAACAGAACGCCTCGACCTCGACCGTGCGCCTGGCCGGCTCCTCCGGTGCCAACCCGTTCGCATGTATCGCCGCCGGCATCGCCTGCCTGTGGGGTCCTGCACACGGTGGTGCCAACGAAGCCGCCCTGAACATGCTGGAACAGATCGGCTCCGTGGAAAACATCCCCGAGTTCATCAAGCAGGTCAAGGACAAGAACTCCGGCGTGAAGCTGATGGGCTTCGGTCACCGCGTCTACAAGAACTACGACCCGCGTGCCAAGCTGATGCGCGAAACCTGCTACGAAGTCCTGAACGAACTGGGCCTGCACGACGACCCGCTGTTCAAGCTGGCCATGGAGCTGGAAAAGATCGCCCTGGAAGACGACTACTTCGTCTCCCGCAAGCTGTACCCGAACGTCGACTTCTACTCCGGCATCGTGCAGCGCGCCCTGGGCATCCCGACCTCGATGTTCACCTGCATCTTCGCCATGGCCCGTACCATCGGCTGGATCGCCCAGTGGAACGAAATGATTTCGGATCCGGAACAGAAGATCGGCCGTCCGCGTCAGCTGTTCGTGGGCTCGCCGCGTCGCGACGTCACCCCGATCGACAAGCGCTGATTGGCGGATGTTGTCCGTCTGCCTTGTCGGACGGACAACAAAGGCATCGCCAACGTCGCGTTTCCCGTCTTCCGGGAGTGTTTGGAGGAGGGCAGCGAGGCCCGCGCAGCAAGGCTTTGCGGGCGGGCGTTGGTGGGCGGAAATGCCCGTTGCTTCATGTTTCAAATAAAAAAGCGAATCCTTTAGGATTCGCTTTTTTATTTGATATTAGGAGATATAATTCCGATGCGCTGACTGGATGACACACAGAAGTTCAGGTAGACAAGGTCCTTCCCCACAACTTGATGCAATCCGCTAACCGGTCAGGCCGTGTCGCGGAAGGTGTAGAAACCCGCTAATCTCGCGAAGCGCGAAGAAAGGTGAGCAAATGACAAAGCTCTACGAGCAATACAACATCAACTCCTACCTGTTCGGTGGGAATGCTCCGTACATCGAAGAACTGTACGAAGCCTATCTGAACAACCCCGGCTCCGTCCCTGACAACTGGCGTGCTTACTTCGACGCCGTGCAACACGTCCCCGCCACCGACGGCTCCACCCGTCCCGATGTGGCCCACGCTCCGGTGATCGCTTCCTTCGCCGAACGTGCCAAGCAAGGCCCGATCCGCACCGTCATCGCATCCGCCGACTCCGACATGGGCCGCAAGCGCGTAGCTGTCACCCAGCTGATCGCCGGCTACCGTGACCTCGGTTCCCGTTTCGCCAACCTGGACCCGCTGCAACGCCAGGAACGCCCCAACATCCCCGAACTCGATCCCTCCTTCTACGGCTTCACCGATGCCGACATGGACATCGTGTTCAACATCAACAACACCTACTTCGGCCCGGAAACCGCTTCCCTGCGCGACCTGCTGCAGATGCTGCGCGACACCTACACGCGCTCCATCGGTGCCGAGTTCACCTACATCTCCGACATGTCGGAAGTGCGCTGGCTGGAAGAGCGCCTGGAGCCGACCCGTGCCGTGCCCAGCTTCTCCTCCGACAAGAAGAAGCACATCTTGGAGCGCCTGACTGCCGCTGAAGGCCTGGAGCGCTACCTCCACACCAAGTACGTCGGCCAGAAGCGCTTCTCGCTGGAAGGTGGCGAGTCCTTCATCGCCTCCCTGGATGAAACCATCCAGCGCGCCGGTGAAAAGGGCGTGCAGGAAATCGTGATCGGCATGGCCCACCGCGGCCGTCTGAACGTGCTGGTCAACATCCTGGGCAAGACCCCGCAGGAACTGTTCTCCGAATTCGAAGGCCGTCACGCTGACGACCTGCCGGCCGGTGACGTCAAGTACCACCAAGGCTTCTCCTCGGACGTGTCGACCCCTGGCGGCCCGGTCCACCTGTCGCTGGCCTTCAACCCGTCCCACCTGGAAATCGTCAACCCGGTGGTCGAGGGTTCGGTCAAGGCGCGTATGGATCGCCGCGGCGACAAGGATGGTTCGCAAGTGCTGCCGATCCTGGTGCACGGCGATGCCGCCTTCGCCGGCCAAGGCGTGGTGATGGAAACCCTGAACCTGGCACAGACCCGTGGCTACGGCACCGGTGGTACCGTGCACATCGTCATCAACAACCAGATCGGTTTCACCACTTCCGACCCGCGCGACTCCCGTTCGACCCTGTACTGCTCGGACGTGGTCAAGATGATCGAAGCCCCGGTGCTGCACGTCAACGGTGATGATCCGGAAGCCGTCGTGTTCGCCACCCAGATCGCTGTCGACTACCGCATGAAGTTTAAGAAGGACATCGTGGTCGACATCATCTGCTTCCGCAAGCTGGGCCACAACGAGCAAGATACCCCTGCTCTGACCCAGCCGCTGATGTACAAGAAGATCGCCCAGCACCCTGGTACCCGCAAGCTGTACGCCGACAAGCTGGTGACCCAGCAGACCATCCCCGCCGATGGCGGCGAAGAGCTGGTCAAGGCTTACCGCGCTGCGATGGATGCCGGCAAGCACGCCATTGATCCGGTACTGACCAACTTCAAGAGCAAGTACGCCGTCGACTGGCTGCCGTTCCTGAACCGCAAGTGGACCGACGCGGCCGAAACTGCCGTGCCGCTGGCTGAGCTCAAGCGCCTGGCCACCAAGATCACCTCGGTGCCGGAAGGCTTCAAGGTGCACTCGCTGGTCGAGAAAGTCTTGAACGACCGCGCCGCCATGGGCCGTGGCGAAATGAACCTGGACTGGGGCATGGGTGAACACCTGGCCTACGCCAGCCTGGTTTCTTCCGGCTATGCAGTGCGCCTGACCGGCCAGGATGCCGGCCGTGGCACCTTCACCCACCGTCACGCCGTGCTGCACGACCAGAACCGCGAACGTTGGGATGCCGGTACCTTCATCCCGCTGCAGAACGTGGCTGAAAACCAGTCCACCTTCACCGTGATCGACTCGGTGCTGTCCGAAGAAGCCGTGCTGGCCTTCGAATACGGCTACTCGACCGCCGAACCGAACACCCTGACCATCTGGGAAGCCCAGTTCGGCGACTTCGCCAACGGTGCCCAGGTCGTCATGGACCAGTTCATCAGCTCCGGCGAAGTGAAGTGGGGCCGTGCTTCGGGCCTGGTGCAGATGCTGCCCCACGGCTACGAAGGCCAGGGTCCGGAACACTCCTCGGCACGTATCGAGCGTTACCTCCAGCTGTGCGCCGACAACAACATGCAGGTCGTGCAGCCCACTACCGCTGCGCAGATCTTCCACCTGCTGCGTCGCCAGATGATCCGTCTGTTCCGCAAGCCTCTGATCATCATGACCCCGAAGTCGCTGCTGCGTAACAAGGACGCCGGTTCGCCGCTGTCCGACCTGGCCAAGGGTTCGTTCCAGACCGTGATTCCGGAAGTCGATGAAACCATCGACGCCAAGAAGGTCAAGCGCATCGTCGCCTGCTCGGGCAAGGTGTACTACGACCTGGTCAACGCCCGCAAGGAACGTGGCCAGACCGATACCGCCATCATCCGCGTCGAGCAGCTGTATCCGTTCCCGCACAAGGCCTTCGCGGCCGCGTTGAAGCAGTTCCCCAACTTCAACGAACTGGTGTGGGCACAGGACGAGCCGCAGAACCAGGGCGCATGGCTGCAGATCCAGCACAACATCTTCGAGAATCTCTCCGAAGGTCAGAAGCTGGCCTATGCAGGCCGCCCGGCCAGCGCCTCGCCGGCCGTCGGTTACTACGACAAGCACTACGCACAGCAAAAGGCGCTGATCGAAACCGCCTTCGCCAAGCTCAAGGGCTTTGTGCTGACCAAGTAATCATCGATGCAAACGGGACGCGCTGCGAGGGCAGTGCGTCCCTGTTTCCATAAGAACGAAATCACCCGAAAATCGGAGAATCCTGAAAATGGCTCAAATCGAAGTAAAAGTCCCGCAGTTGTCGGAATCCGTTGCCGAAGCAACCCTGCTGCAATGGCACAAGAAGGTTGGCGAACCGGTGGCCCGTGACGAAAACCTGATCGACATCGAGACCGACAAGGTCGTGCTGGAATTGCCCTCGCCGGACGCCGGCGTGATCACCCAGATCATCAAGGCCGACGGTGCCACCGTCGTGGCTGGTGAAGTGATCGCCATCCTGGACACCGACGCTTCCGCGCAAGTGGCCCCGACCGAAGTCAAGGCTGCCCCGGCACCGCAATCGACCAACGAACCGACCCCGGTCGCCGCTCCCGAGCTGGCCTCCAAGGGCGACGTCGCCATGCCCGCCGCTGCCAAGCTGCTGGCCGACAACAACCTGTCGACCTCGCAAGTCACCGGCACCGGCAAGGATGGCCGCGTGACCAAGGGCGACGTGCTGGGTGCCCTGTCGGCTCCCGCCGCTGCACCTGCTGCCGCTGCCAAGCCTGCCCTGGCGCAAGTTGCTGCCCCGGTCAAGGCTGGCCTGGAAAGCCGTCCGGAACAGCGCGTGCCGATGAGCCGCCTGCGTGCCCGCGTGGCCGAGCGTCTGGTGCAATCGCAATCGACCAACGCCATCCTGACCACCTTCAACGAAATCAACATGCAGCCGGTCATCGACCTGCGCAACAAGTACAAGGACAAGTTCGAGAAGGAACACGGCGTCAAGCTGGGCTTCATGTCCTTCTTCGTCAAGGCAGTCGTGCACGCCCTGAAGAAGTACCCGATCGTCAACGCTTCGGTCGATGGCAATGACATCGTCTACCACGGCTACTTCGACATCGGCGTGGCCGTCGGTTCGCCGCGTGGCCTGGTGGTGCCCATCCTGCGTGATGCGGACCAGATGTCCATCGCCGACATCGAGAAGAAGATCGGTGAATTCGGCCAGAAGGCCAAGGACGGCAAGCTGTCCATCGAAGAACTGTCGGGCGGTACCTTCACCGTCTCCAACGGCGGTACCTTCGGTTCCATGCTGTCGACCCCGATCATCAACCCGCCGCAATCGGCGATCCTGGGCATCCACGCCACCAAGGAACGCGCTGTGGTTGAAAACGGCCAGGTCGTGGTCCGTCCGATCAACTACTTCGCGCTGTCCTATGACCACCGCATCATCGACGGCCGCGAAGCCGTCCTGTCGCTGGTCGCGATCAAGGAAGCTCTGGAAGATCCCGCACGCCTGCTGCTGGATCTGTAAGCAACCGGCCATCACGGCGTGAGCGAGGCGCTGAACGGCCCCCAGGCATTCAGCGCCTTTTTGCATCCGCTTTGGAAGACGAGATCAAAGCGGATGCGCACAACGAATCAGGAATACACACATGAGCAAGAATTTTGACGTAGTCGTCATCGGTGGCGGCCCCGGCGGTTACATCGCCGCCATTCGCGCAGCGCAACTGGGCTTCAATACCGCCTGCATCGACGAATGGAAGAACGAAAAGGGCGGCCCCGCACCGGGCGGCACCTGCACCAACGTCGGCTGCATCCCCTCCAAGGCGCTGCTGCAATCCTCCGAACACTTCGAACACGCCAGCCACGGCTTCGCCGAGCACGGCATCGAAGTCAAGGGCCTGGGCCTGAACCTGGAAAAGATGCTGGGCCGCAAGAATACCGTGGTCAAGCAGAACAACGACGGCATTCTGTACCTGTTCAAGAAGAACAAGGTCACCTTCTTCCACGGTCGTGGCTCCTTCGTCAAGGGCGATGCCAATGGCTACGAGATCAAGGTCGCCGGTGCTGCCGAAGAAACCATCACCGCCAAGCACGTCATCGTTGCTACCGGTTCGAACGCCCGTGCATTGCCGGGTGCCGAGTTCGATGAAAAGCTGATCCTCTCCAACACCGGCGCACTGGCCATCTCCGAAGTGCCGAAGAAGCTGGGCGTGATCGGTGCCGGCGTGATCGGCCTGGAAATGGGTTCGGTCTGGCGTCGCCTGGGCGCGGAAGTGACAGTGCTGGAAGCCCTGCCGACCTTCCTCGGTGCCGTCGATGAACAAATCGCCAAGGAAGCCCACAAGCTGCTGACCAAGCAAGGCCTGGCGGTGAACCTGGGTGTGAAGATTGGCGCCATCAAGACTGGCAAGAACAGCGTCTCCGTGGAATACACCGATGCCAAGGGCGAAGCCCACACCGGCGAATTCGACAAGCTGATCATCTCGATTGGCCGCACCCCCAACACCATCGGCCTGAACGCCGAAGGCGTGGGCCTGAAGCTGGACGAGCGCGGCTTCATCGCCGTGGACGGCGACTGCAAGACCAACCTGCCCAATGTGTGGGCGGTGGGTGACGTGGTGCGCGGCCCGATGCTGGCGCACAAGGCCGAAGAAGAAGGCGTTGCCGTGGCCGAACGTATCGCCGGCCAGCACGGTCACGTCAACTTCAACACCATTCCCTGGGTCATCTACACCTCGCCGGAAATCGCCTGGGTCGGCAAGACCGAGCAGCAGCTCAAGGCCGAGGGCGTGCAGTACAAGGCCGGTACCTTCCCGTTCCTGGCCAACGGCCGCGCCCGTGCGCTGGGCGATACCTCGGGTATGGTCAAGTTCCTGGCCGATGCCAAGACCGATGAGATCCTGGGCGTGCACATCGTCGGCCCGATGGCTTCCGAGCTGATCTCCGAAGCCGTGGTAGCGATGGAATTCCGTGCGTCGTCGGAAGACATCGCCCGTATCTGCCACGCTCACCCCTCGCTGTCCGAAGCGACCAAGGAAGCGGCCCTGGCCGTGGACAAGCGCGCATTGAACTTCTGATGCGCGATCAGTGCGACAATACGGGTCGCCGACGCCCGGCCAGCCCCTGGGGCTGGCAGCGTCCGAGTTGCCCGCATAGTGCGCATTGAGATGCCAACCCAATGGGCGAGCCTGGCTCGCCCATTGTCGTTTTACAAGACCACACCATGGATGTCCGTCAATTCTACGAACAGTCGCTGTCCCAGCGCGGTTATCAACCTGATGAAGCGCAGTTGCGCGCCATCGAGCGGCTGCAGCGCGCCTATGAGGAGTGGGTCGCCTACAAGGCCCAGCGCGCCTCCGCCTTCAAGCGCCTGATCAGCCGCCCGGCCGTGCCGCGCGGCGTCTACATGTGGGGCGGGGTAGGGCGCGGCAAGTCCTTCCTGATGGACAGCTTCTATTCCGTGGTGCCGGTGGTGCGCAAGACGCGCCTGCACTTCCACGAATTCATGCGCGATGTGCACCGCCAGCTTGATGAACTGAAGGGAATTTCCGACCCCCTCGATGAAGTCGCCAAGCGCATCGCCAAGAAGTATCGCCTGATCTGTTTCGACGAATTTCACGTCTCCGACATCGCCGATGCGATGATCCTCTACAACCTCTTGAAGGGGCTGTTCGATCACGGCGTGTCCTTTGTGATGACCTCCAACTATGAGCCCAGCACGCTCTATCCGGACGGCCTGCACCGCGACCGCATGTTGCCGACCATCGCGCTGCTGAAGGAAAAGCTGGACGTCATGAACATCGATGCCGGCATCGACTACCGCAAGCGGGTGCTGGAGCAGGTGAAGGTGTACCACACGCCCCTCAACGCCAAGACCGATGAAGAATTGCGCACCGCCTTCGCCTCCGTGGCCGAGGCGGCTGATGAAGATCCACGCGTACACATTGAGGCTCGTGAGATCCGCGCCCTGCGCCGTGCGGGCAGTGCGATCTGGTTCGACTTCGCTACGCTGTGCGGAGGCCCGCGATCGCAGAATGACTACCTGGAACTGGCCAGCCGGTTCCAGACCGTGATCCTGTCGGGCATTCCGCGGATGTCCGCGGCCATGTCTTCGGAAGCGCGCCGCTTCACCTGGCTGATCGATGTTTTCTATGACCACAAGGTCAAGCTCATCATGTCGGCCGCGGTGGAGCCGGACGAGCTTTACACCGTCGGTACCCTTTCCAACGAATTCCACCGTACTGTTTCACGTATCATTGAAATGCAGTCGAAGGAATACCTGGATGCGGATCGCCGCTCGATTGCCGACAGCCTCTCCTGAACAACCACCTGATGAACAAGAAATCCATGCAAGGTCATTTTGCCGATGCCAAAGGCGTCACTTCTTCCCTGTGCGGCCTGATGCTGGCCTTGGCCGCCGGTGCCAGCATGGCGCAAGGGCAGGCATCGGCCAGCGCCACGTCCGGCGCACAGCCGGGACGGATCCAGGCGCAAGCCCAGGGACAAGTCAGCCCGGCCGATGCCGGTGCGACACCACAGGCTGCTCCTGTTGCCCCCGCGCCCGTCATGAGCCGTGAACGCTTCGACGAACTGGAAGCGCGTGCGCCGATTGCGCAGCGTTATCCTGCCGGCTCCATCAAGTCCGACGAAACCGCACAAAAGGCGCTGGACGAAGCCGCCGAAGACCGGCAAGTGGCCGAGCTGCGCTACATTCTCGATCAGCGTGCCTGCTATCCCAAATTCCTGGTCTCCGACTGCCTGGAAGCCGCGCGCGACCGCAAGCGCCTGACCGACAAGGGCATCAAGGCAGTGGAATACGAAGCCAAGGTGTACCAACGCCAGGCCACCGTGGACGACCGTGATCGTTCACTGGCCGAGCAGCGCGCCAAGGACGAGGAAGATTCCGCCCGTCGCCTGGCCGACCAGAAGCAGAAAGAAGCCGATTCCGCCCGCAAGGTCCAGGAAAGCCGCACCAAGAACAGCGAAGTCCAGCAACGTATCGACCAGAACAAGAACGTGCCGGCCGATTACCGTGTGCGTCAGCACGAGGCGGAAGTCCAGCGCCAGCAGGCTGAGGAAGCCGCGCGCGCACCGTCGCGCGCCGCCAACGCCGCCGAACGTCAGCGCCGCATCCAGGAAGCCGAGGAGCATCGCCTGGAAGTGGAGCGCAAGAAGGCCGAAAACGAGCGTGAACGCGCCGAGCGCAAGCAGAAGCAACAGCAGGACCAGCAACAGCACGACCAGCAACAGCAGCAATCGCAGCAGCCCGCCGCCAAGTAAGGCGTTCTGACGCTGGCCCCTCCGTCCGCAGGCCCATGCCGATTTGGCGTGGGCCTGCGGGTGCATTACACTAGCAAGCACATCAGCAACCAGCCGCCATCATGACCAGTACGCATCGCGAAGACATCCAGCGCCGCATCATCGAACTCGAAGTCGAGCACCGTGATCTCGATAGCGTGATCGATATGCTCATCCGCGATGCCCGTTCGGAGGACCTGCAACTGCGCCGCCTCAAGAAGCGCAAGCTGCAACTGAAGGACCACATTGCGCTGCTGAAGATGCAGCTGGTTCCTGATATCCCCGCCTGAGCCCCGCTGCGCGCCTGCTCCTGCTGGCGAGCTTCTCGAAATCCGCGGTCCACCTTCCTGTGTCCTTCATGCGAGCCGGGGGTATGCTGCCGACTCCGCGTAAAATAGCGCCTTGTTCCCAATGACGTGCAAGATGCGCCGGTGTCGCCGATGCCTGCGCCACACGTGTTCTTCTACAGGTTTGCCGCAGTGACAGCTCCCGAAGCCCCCGCCCACAACGCCGACAGTCGCACCGCTCCCGCCGGGACGGAGGGCGCTGCCCCCGAAGAACCAGGTCTCCATGATGCCGAGGTCGAGCGCCTGTTCGGTGAAGGCGGTCCCTTGGGCGGTGCCGTTGGCAGCTATCGTCCGCGTCATGCCCAGACCGAGATGGCCAAGGCCATCGCTGACGCCATCGCCAACCAAGGTACGCTGATCGCCGAGGCGGGTACCGGTACCGGCAAGACCTTTGCCTACCTGGTGCCGGCGCTGCTGTGGGGCGGCAAGACCATCGTCTCCACCGGTACCAAGACGCTGCAGGACCAGCTCTTCAATCGTGATATCCCCACCGTGCGCAAGGCCTTGCATGCGCCCGTCTCGGTGGCGCTGCTCAAGGGGCGCAGCAATTATGTCTGCCACTTCCACCTGGAGCGCACCCTGCAGAACGGCCGCCTGACCGCACGTGAGGATGTGGGCTACCTGCGCGAGATCTCGCGCTTCGTCAAATCCACTTCCTCCGGCGACAAGGCCGAGCTGACCAAGGTGCCGGAGACGGCTTCGGTATGGAATCTGGTGACCTCGACCCGCGATACCTGTTTCGGGGCTGAATGCCAGTACTACCAGGATTGCTTCGTCATGAAGGCGCGCAAGGAAGCGCAGCAGGCTGACGTGGTGGTGGTCAACCATCACCTGTTCTTCGCTGATGTGGCCCTGAAGGACACCGGCATCGCCGAACTGCTGCCCTCAGCCAATACCGTCATCTTCGACGAAGCGCACCAGTTGCCGGATACGGCCACGCTGTTCTTCGGCGAGACCATCTCCACCTCGCAGATTCTCGAACTCTGCCGCGATGTGCTGGCCGAAGGCCTGTCGCATGCCCGCGATGGCGCTGACTGGGCGCGCCTGGTCGCTCCGGTGGAGCGCGCGGCGCGTGATCTGCGGCTGGCTTTCCCGGAAGAATCGGTACGCCTGGCGCTGAACCAGATTGCGCCTTCCAGCGCCTTCTTCCCGTCGCTCGACACGCTGAAGGACTGCATGGACGACATGATCGCCGTGCTCGAAAAACAGGCCGAACGTGCCGAGACCATCGAGCAGTGCCGCGACCGTGCCAATGAATTGCTGCGGCAGCTGGAAAACTGGGGCACGCCCGACGAACTGGCCAAGATCCAGGCCGAAGCCGCCGCCAAGGCAGCGGCCAAGCCCGCCGACAACAAGCGAGCAGGCGAGGGTGAGGAGCAGGAAGATTCGCCCGCGCAGAAACCCTTCTACGTGCTCTGGGTGGAAGCCTTCCAGTCCTCGCTGCAGCTGCACCGCACGCCGCTGTCGATCGCGCCCATCTTCAACAAGCAGCGCGAGGGTACACCGCGTTCATGGATCTTCACGTCGGCGACGCTGGCAGTGAAGAAGGATTTCAATCACTACGCAGCCCAGATGGGCCTGTGGAATGCCCCGGCGCAATCCTGGCCGAGCCCTTTCAATTATGCCGAGCAGGGGCTGCTGTACGTACCGCAGAACCTGCCACAGCCGAATTCGTTTGAATACACCGATGCCGTCATCGATGCCGCACTGCCGACCATCGAGGCCGCCGGCGGCCGCTGCTTCTTCCTGTGCACTACGCTGCGTGCAGTCAATCGTGCAGCGGAGCGGCTGCGCGCCGAGTTCGAGGCGCGCGGCCATGATTTCCCGCTGTTCGTGCAGGGTGAGGCGGGACGGACGGAGTTGCTGGACCGTTTCCGCGCTGCGGGCAATGGCGTGCTGATTGGCAGCCAGAGCTTCTGGGAAGGTGTGGACGTGCGTGGCGACGCACTGTCGCTGGTCATCATCGACAAGCTGCCGTTCTCGCCTCCGGATGATCCGGTGCTGGCTGCCCGTATCAGCGAAATGGAAAAGCAGGGCCTGAACGGCTTCGTGCACCATCAGCTGCCGGCGGCCATCATCAACCTGAAGCAGGGCGCGGGTCGCCTGATCCGTGACGAGGGCGACCGCGGCGTGCTGATGATCTGCGATCCGCGCATCATCACCAAGAATTACGGTCGCCGTATCTGGCAGAGCCTGCCGCCCTTCAAGCGCACCCGCGAGCTGGAGGTGGTACAAGCCTTCTTCCGCGAGCAGGATGCACGCCGCGCCGCTGCCGCCGCCGGCGAGGACACTGCGGCGGAGGGTTGAGATGGCAGATCACACCTCGCTGGTGCCGGTGCGCGCCTCCGAACTCGCCCTGGGCCGCCCCGCGCCCTGGCCGATCTACAACGATGCCGGCAAGCTCCTGCTGGCGCGCGGTACCTTGATCGATACGCCGGACCAACTGGCCGGGCTGATCGAATACGGTCTCTACCGCAATGCCAACTGGATTGCCGAGCCGGATACCGAATCCGTACCGTTGCCGCAGGCGCGCGACGTCTTGCGCAAGAAGCAGGGCGGCAAAAAAAACTTGAAGCCCTCTGCGGCGGTGCGCGGCCAGGAAACCATCATTACGCTGGACGAGGTGCGCTGGCAGATCGGCGATACCTTGTGGCTGCAATTTGCCGACGATGCCGCGCAGCGCTATGCGGTGTCATTGGTGGGCTGCTTGCCCAACCGCAGTATCCTGGTGACAGCGCCACAAAAGGAGGGCAAGCAGCTCTTCGTGCGGGAAGGCCAGGGCTTCGTGGTGCGCGCCCTGACCGGTCGCCGCGCCTATGCTTTTGCGGCGCAACTGCTGAAGTATCAGCAAACTCCTTTCGCTTACCTTCATGTCTCCCTGCCCAAGGAGGTACGTTCCACCGTTATCCGCCAGGCCACCCGCGTGCCTGTCGGGGCGGAAGGCTATCTCGCGGTGGATGGCAGCCAGCCGCTGGCCGCCAGCGTGATCGACCTCAGTTTGGCTGGGGCTTCGCTGGTGGCGACCTCGCTTTCCGGCAAGGTGGCGGCAAAGAAGGGCGTGACGGGCCAGCTGCGTTTCGTGGCCTCGGTGGCGGACCAGCAGTTGCCGCTGGAACTGCCGGTGGTCCTGCGGACGGTGGAGTCTTTGGGGGAGGCCGATTTCCATCAGTACGGGGTGGAATTTGCGCAACTGACGGTGCGCGACAAACTGGTGCTGTCAGCCTATGTCTATCAGGAACTGACGCTGCAGGAATAGACGACGCAACAGGGCAGGAGAATGTCAGGAGGAGGGGCTGTCCAAAGCTCGGCTTCGGTTAAAATTCAGCCCATGAAAATCCTCATCAGCAACGACGACGGCTACCTGGCACCCGGCATCAATGCCCTGGCCGAAGCCCTCGCACCGATCGCCGACATCACCGTGGTGGCCCCCGACAGCAATCGCTCGGGCAGCTCCAATTCCCTGACGCTGGATCGCCCGCTGTGGGTGGAACAGGCCGCCAACGGCTTCTACTATCTCAATGGCACGCCGTCGGACTGTGTCCACGTGGCGCTGACCGGCTTGCTCAAGGAGCGTCCTGACCTGATCGTCTCCGGTATCAACCAGGGCCAGAACATGGGCGACGATACGCTCTATTCCGGCACGGTGGCGGCGGCGACCGAGGGTTTTCTGTTCGGCATTCCTTCCATTGCGTTTTCGCAACTGCACAAGGGCTGGGGCGAGCTGGCGTCGGCCGCACGCATCGCCCGCGAGATCGTTGAGCGCCGCTTCGACAGCCTGCCCAAGCCTTACCTGCTCAACGTCAACATTCCCAACCTGCCGTATGCGCAGATCAAAGGCTGCGTGGCAACCCGTCTGGGCAAACGCCACATGTCCGAGCCGGTGCACAAGCTGACTGACCCGCATGGCCGGGACCTGTACTGGATCGGCCCGGCCGGGGCCGCCAAGGACGGTGGCGAGGGCACCGATTTCCATGCTACGGCCAATGGCTACGTCTCCATCACGCCGCTGCAGATCGACCTGACGCACTCCGCGCAACTGGACAATCTCAAGAAAGCGCTTGCATGAGCGACAAGCCCAGCCGCTTTCCGCTGAGCCTGTCCTCGGTGGTCGACAAGAAAAAGACCGCCAACGCCGGGCGGGATGCGGCTGGCCGGCCCCAGGCCACGACCCAGACGGCAGCCAAGAATGCCGCCCAGTCATCGCAGCGCGCGGCCCTGAAGCCGGTGCAGCAGGGCCTGGCCCAGGCGCTGCGTCCGCCGCCGGCACCACCGCGCGCGCCGGTAGCGCCGGCCCAGCCGCTGCTGAGCGCCGCGCCGGTGCCGCGCACGGCCGTCAGGAACGTCATGACGGTGACCCAGACCAATGCTTCCCATCATGCCTCGCCGCTGGCCTCGGAAGCGGTGCGCAAGGCCATGGTGGCGCGCGTGGCCAAGCAGGGTGTGGCAGATGCCAAGGTGCTGGCCGCGCTGGAGGCAGTGCCGCGCCACATGTTCGTGGAACCCGGCCTGGCCAGCCAGGCCTATATCGATGCGTCGCTGCCGATCGGCCATCACCAGACCATTTCGCAGCCCTACATCGTGGCGCGCATGATCGAACTGATGCGCCAGAATCGCCATGGCGGCCGCCTGGACCGGGTATTGGAGATCGGCACCGGCTGCGGCTACCAGGCCGCCGTGCTGTCGCGGGTAGCAGGCGAGGTGTATTCCATCGAGCGCATCAAGCCCTTGCATGAACTGGCCAAGACCAATCTGCGTCCCTTGCGCGTGGCGAACATCCGCTTGCATTACGGAGATGGTATGCTTGGCCTGCCGCAAGTTGCGCCGTTTGATGGCATCATCCTCGCGGCGGCAGGTCTCGAAGTGCCGCAGGCCCTGCTGGAACAGCTCGCCATTGGCGGCAGGCTGGTAGCGCCCGTGGGCGAACGCCAGCAGGTGCTGGAACTGATAGAACGTGTGGGCCAGCGCGACTGGCGCCGTACCACCCTGGAACAGTGCCATTTCGTGCCGCTGCGGCCGGGAACGGTGTAGGTCGGCAAAGTCCGGCATGAGCAGGACGCAATGAGCAGAACCGGCGGATATCAGGTCCGCCACGCATCATCGAACAGGGAGCGGGCGGCAACAAGCACAAGCATCCAAGCCGCGGGTCGATGAAAAGAGCGGATGGGCAGGCGAGGGGGCCGCATTTCCCTGATGAACTTCTGGCGCTGGCTGCGTGTCAACTAGCGTCGTACAAAATCTAACGTAAGAGCATGAAGAAAATTCGTTTGGCTGTATTGGGCAGTGTCGTCAGTTTGCTGGCCGCCTGCGGCTCGACACCGAATCAGCAGCCGGCGCCCGTCGTCGAGCGCACGTCGAGCACCGCCAAGCCGGCCGATGCTGCTGCCGCTCCGGTGGTGCCGGCCCCGTCGGGACGTGGCTATTACACCGTCAAGAAGGGCGATACCCTGTATCGCATCGCCCTGGACGTCGGGCAGAACTGGCGCGACATCGTCGCCTGGAACAACCTGACCAACCCGAACGACATCAAGGTCGACCAGGTGCTGCGCGTGGCGCCGCCCGATCGTGCCGGTCCGGCCCAGACGGCGACCGTGGCTGCCGCGCCGGGCGCAGGGCTGGATGTGAAGCCGCTGGGTGCACCAGGCGCCGCCGCACCGGCTGCAGCACCGATGGCCTCGGGCAGCAACAAGACTGGTCCGCGCGGTGACAAGCGCGCCTACTCGGAAAGCGCCCTGGCTGAACTGGAAAAGCCTGATGCTGCACCGGCAGCCGCACCTGCTGCAGCCCCTGCGGCTGTCGCCAAGCCGGAAGCGCCGCATGCAGCGGACAAGCCGGCGGCAGCCAGCCAGGCGCCGGTCGCCAGCGATGATGAAGGCGTGACCTGGATGTGGCCGGCCGACGGCAAGGTGGTCGGCACCTTCGAAGGCGGCAAGAAGGGTGTAGATATTGCAGGCAAGGATGGCCAGGCCGTGCTGGCAGCAGCCGGTGGCAAGGTCATGTATGCCGGCAGCGGCATTCGTGGCTATGGCAACCTGGTGATCATCAAGCACACCAACAACTTGTTGTCGGCCTATGCCCACAACAAGACCATCCTGGTCAAGGAAGGCCAGGCGGTGACCAAGGGACAGAAGATCGCTGAAATGGGCAAGTCCGACAGCGACAGCGTCAAACTGCATTTCGAGATCCGCCAGCAGGGTAAACCTGTTGATCCTTCAAAATACTTACCGCCACGCTAGCGTATGACAAGCAATCGCCGCGATCACTTGCCAGACCAGGACCCTCGTGAAGAGGATATGGACGATCCCATCGAGGAGATCGATGAACCGGAAGTGATTGACGGCGATGCTGCCGAGCAGCCCCAGGAGGCGGCCCCGGCCGAAGGCGTGGACGAGCTCAAGAAGGTGCTCGCCGCCGAACTCTCCACCGACACCACCCAGCATTACCTCAACAAGATCGGTGCCAAGCCGCTGTTGACGGCGGCCGAAGAGCTGCATTTCGCCACCCAGGCCAAGGCCGGCGAATTCGAGGCGCGCCAGAAGATGATCGAGCACAACCTGCGGCTGGTAGTGTCGATCGCCAAGCACTACATCAACCGGGGCGTGGCCCTGCTGGACCTGATCGAAGAGGGCAACCTCGGCCTGATGCGCGCCATCGACAAGTTCGAGCCTGAGCGCGGTTTCCGCTTCTCCACCTACGCCACCTGGTGGATCCGCCAGAGCATCGAGCGCGCCATCATGAATCAGGCCCGTACCGTGCGGCTTCCCGTGCATATGGTGCGCGAGCTGAACCAGATTCTCCGCGCAAAATATCACCTCGAAGCGCAGCAACGTGACGGGAGAGACGCCAGCGCCGAAGACATCGCGCACCTGGTCGACCGCCCAGTGGAAGAGGTGCAGGATGTGCTGGCCCTGTCCGAACATGCAGCCTCGCTGGACACCCCGCTGGATAACGACCCGCAGGCCAGCCTGATGGATCTCTTGCCCAGTGCCGTCGAAGAGCATCCTGACACCCGTGCCGAAAGCCAGGAAATGGCCTTGCTGATCCGGGAATGGCTCAAGAGCTTGTCCGAAAAACAACGTGTCGTGGTGGCCCGCCGCTTCGGCTTGGACAACGACGATCCCTCGACGCTGGAGCAACTGGCGGGCGAGATGGGCATCACTCGTGAGCGCGTGCGCCAGGTGCAGCAGGAGGCTTTGGTCAAGCTCAAGCGGCTGCTGACCTCGCGCGGCGTGAGCCGCGACGCGTTGTTCTAGGGCGCTTCCTCTAAATTGCAGTGATTTCGCGGCCCGGCGCGGTCCGGATGCGCTTGCTGCTTCCCTCGCGGTCCCGGATCGCGGACAATACCGCTTTTGTTTTCGGCAGCGGGCTTCGGTCCTGCCCTGTGGTTTCCCTCATGCAACAAGACATCATCATTGAAATCAAGTCGCTCGACATGGACGGGCGCGGCGTTGGTCACCTCCAAAACGAGGATGGCACGCAAGGCAAGGTCATCTTCGTCGAAGGCGCGCTGCCGGGCGAGCGGGTCAGTTTTCAGCCCTATCGCAAGAAGCCCAAGTGGGAGGCGGGCGTGATGACCACGCTGCATAGCGAGTCCTCGCTGCGGGTGAAGCCCCGGTGTGATTATTTCGGCACCTGCGGCGGCTGTGCCATGCAGCATCTGGAGCCGTCGGCCCAGGTCGCCATGAAGCAGCGCGTGCTGGAAGACAACCTCTGGCACCTGGGCAAGACCAAAGCCGAGGTCATGTTGCGTCCCATCTATGGCCCCACCTGGGGTTATCGCTATCGCGCCCGGATCTCGGTGCGTCACGTGGCCAAGAAGGGTGGGGTGCTGGTGGGCTTCCATGAAAAGCGCTCGTCCTTCATCGCCGATATGAAGACTTGTGAAATCCTGCCGCCCAATGTGTCGGCCATGCTGGTGCCGCTGCGTGAACTGGTGGCAGCGCTGTCGATTCGCGATCGCATGCCGCAGATCGAGCTGGCCGTGGGTGAGGGCGACGATGGCAACAAGGTTACCGTACTGGTGTTGCGCATCATGGAGGCGCTGAGCCCGGCCGATGAAACCCTGCTCAAGACCTTTGCCGACGAGCACAAGATCGAATGGTGGCTGCAGACCAAGGGGCCGGATACGGCAGCGCCTTACTATCCCACCGAATCGCGCCTGCAGTACACCTTGCCTGAATTCGGTATCCGCATGCCGTTCAAGCCGACCGATTTCACCCAGGTGAATCACCAGATCAACCGCGTTCTGGTGGCCCGTGCGCTGCGCCTGCTGGATGTGCAGCCGCAGGATCGCGTGGCCGACCTGTTTTGCGGCTTGGGTAACTTCACGCTGCCCATCGCTACGTTGGCACGCGAAGTGGTCGGGATCGAAGGCAGCACGGCCCTGACCGAGCGCGCACTGGACAATGCCAAGGTCAATGGCGTCGATGCCAAGACCAGTTTCTATTGCCGCAATCTGTTCGAGGCCAAGCCGGAAGATTTCGTGGCGCTTGGCAAGTTCGATCGCATGCTGATCGACCCGCCGCGCGAAGGTGCCATGGAAGTCTGCAAGGCCCTCGTGGAATTGCCGCCGGAACAGCAGCACCTGAAGCCAAAGCGTATCGTCTATGTATCCTGCAACCCGGCGACGTTGGCGCGCGATGCAGGCATGCTGGTCCATCTGGGTGGTTATGCACTCAAGTATGCTGGCGTGGTGAACATGTTCCCGCATACGGCCCACGTGGAATCCATCGCCGTGTTCGATTTGCCCGAGTGAGATGGCGGGCAGCGGACGAAAAAATGCCGGCTTGCGCCGGCATTTTTATTTCATTTGAAGCAATATTCGCGAGATCAGTCGCGGTTGCCGCCGACGATGCCCAGGATGGACAGCAGGTTGGCAAAGACGTTGTAGACGTCCAGGTAGATCGCCAGCGTGGCCGAAATGTAGTTGGTTTCGCCGCCGTTGACCACCTGTTGCACGTCATACAGGATGTAAGCCGAGAAGATGGCGATGGCCACCACCGAGATGGTCAGCTGCAGTGCCGGCAGGTGAAGGAAGATGTTGGCCAGCGAAGCCACCAGGATCACCAGCACGCCTGCGAAGAGCCACTTGCCCATGCCCGAGAAGTCACGCTTGGAGACGGTGGCGATGGTGGCCATGCCGCAGAAGATGATGGCGGTGCCGCCAAAGGCCGTCATGATCAGTCCAGCGCCGTTGGAGAAGCCCAGCGTGTACTCGATCAGGCGCGACAGCATCAGGCCCATGAAGAAGGTGAAGCCCAGCAGGAAAGCTACGCCCCAGCCAGTATTCTTGGTCTTCTCGATCGCGTAGAAGAAGCCGAAGGCGATCGCCAGGAACAGCACGAAGCCGATCATCGGGCTCGCAGCAAACAGGCTGAAATGCATCTGCACGCCCAGCCAGGCGCCCAGCACGGTCGGGATCATCGACAGCGCCAGCAGCCAGTAGGTGTTGCGCAGAACGCGGTTGCGGGTGGCCAGGCTCGTGGTCGAGTGGCCGAAGGTCGTGTCCAGTTGATTCATATGTCCTCCGAAGCGTTGAATGCGAGCCAGAGAATAGCACGATGGCTCACTGCTAAGACAAGTCTTCCCTCGCTCTGGTTCGAGATGCGGGCACTTTATGTGAGGCCGTTATCTCGCGCATCCTGGCTGATTTCAATGCGCTACTGCCCGTATGCCGTGTCAAAGCAGGTGAATTGACATGATATCTGATGGTTTCATGCTAAAATACAAGGTTCATTGAATTAACAATTATTGGCTTTAAGCCTTTATTTTTATTGGAGTTTTTCTCATGGCAATTGAACGCACCCTGTCGATTATCAAGCCCGACGCCGTCGCCAAGAACGTGATCGGTCAAATCTACAGCCGTTTCGAAAACGCCGGCCTGAAGGTCGTCGCTGCTCGCATGGCCCAACTGTCGCGCGCTGAAGCTGAAGGTTTCTACGCTGTGCACCGTGAGCGTCCTTTCTTCAAGGACCTGGTGGACTTCATGATCTCCGGCCCGGTGATGATCCAGGTGCTGGAAGGCGAAGGCGCCATCCTGAAGAACCGCGACCTGATGGGCGCGACCGATCCGAAGAAGGCTGAGAAGGGCACCATCCGCGCCGACTTCGCCGATTCCATCGACGCCAACGCCGTGCACGGTTCGGACGCTGAAGAAACCGCCAAGGGCGAAATCGCCTACTTCTTCCCGGCGCTGAACGTTTATTCGCGTTAATCTGTTCCTGTTTTTCATCGGTCTTCCGGGCTGGGGCGGAAACCGGCGCTGCAATCCCTGCCGCGTCTTTCTGCCTTGGTCCCGACCGCAAGCATCATGACTACAGCTCTCACCAATCTGCTGGATATGGATCCCGCGCAACTCGTCGCCTACTGCGGCGAGTTGGGTGAGAAGCCGTTTCGTGCAAAGCAGTTGCAGCGATGGATACACCAGTTCGGCGTGTCTGATTTCGATCAGATGACCGACCTGGCCAAATCGCTGCGCGACAAGCTGAAGACCCGCGCCGAAGTCCGTGCGCCGGCCATCATCAGCGACCATACCTCCACCGACGGCACACGCAAGTGGCTGGTCGACGTGGGCCAGGGCAATGCGGTGGAAACCGTGTTCATTCCTGAAGAAAACCGCGGCACGCTGTGCGTTTCGACGCAGGCGGGCTGTGCCGTGAATTGCCGCTTCTGCTCCACCGGCAAGCAGGGCTTCAACCGCAATCTCACCGTGGCCGAAATCATCGGCCAGCTATGGATGGCGGAATTCGAATTGCGCAAGACCAAGGGCATCGAAGGCGGCCCCAAGGGCGAGCGCCAGATCACCAACGTGGTCATGATGGGCATGGGCGAGCCGTTGCTCAACTTCGAGCCGACCGTCACCGCCTTGCGCCTGATGCTGGACGACAATGCTTATGGCCTGTCGCGCCGCCGCGTCACGCTCTCCACCAGCGGCGTGGTGCCGATGATCGACAAGCTGTCGCAGGAGTGCCCGGTGGCGCTGGCTGTCTCGCTGCACGCCTCCAACGATGCGCTGCGCGATTCGCTCATTCCGCTGAATCGCAAGCACCCGCTGCGCGAGCTGATGCTGGCCTGCAAGCGCTATCTGGAATTCGCGCCGCGCGACTTCATCACCTTCGAGTACTGCATGCTCGATGGCGTCAACGACACCGACACCCATGCGCGCGAACTGGTCGCGCTGGTGAAGGAAGGCGAGACCGCCATCCCCTGCAAGTTCAACCTGATTCCCTTCAATCCCTTCCCCGAGTCGGGCTTGAAGCGCTCGCACAATCCGCGCATCAAGGCGTTTGCGCAGATCCTGATGGATGCTGGCATCGTGACCACCATCCGCAAGACCCGTGGCGACGACATCGATGCCGCCTGCGGCCAGTTGGCCGGCGAAGTGAAGGATCGTACACGGGTGCAGGAACGCATGCAGAAAATGGCCGAATACCAGGCCAAGTTCGGCAAGGACTTTGGCCGCATCGTGGAGATCTCCGGGTGACGGCAGGGTGGTCCCATGTCCTTGCTGGTCCTGCGGTACCAGCCTTCGCCGCCACGGCGAGGGATCAGTTGCCGCTTTTTACAGAATGGGTAACGGGGGCGTCGATGTTGCGCTGGGGCGCAGGCATCGCACGTCCTTTTTGTGTTTTTGCTGAAATGATCGTCCGTTCTGCCGTTATGGTTCAGGATGGGCTGAAGTTGTCGAATTTCCCCGGAGGGACGCGGCAGGAGCCGCGCAGGGACGCTCCAGAAGAATCCGGCCAGGGCCGGCTAAAAAAAGCTTTTCCATGTGGAGCATTTGATGAGTGATCAACAAATGAACGAAATGTCGTCGCAGCAACCGCAAGATCCTGGTCCATCGTCCCCGGCCCAGGTCTTGCCCGGCGCCGCGCTGGCCGCAGCGCGCCAGAAGAAGGGCTGGACCATCGAGCAGGCAGCCAGCCTGGTGAAGCTGGCCCCGCGCCAGATCATGGCGATCGAAGCGGACAATTATGCAGCCTTGCCCGGCCTGGCCGTGGCGCGCGGTTTCGTGCGCAGCTATGCCAAGGTGCTGGGGCTGGATGTGCATGCCGTGACGGCTTCCTTGCCGCAGGAGTCGGCTGTGCAGCAGCGCGACCACATCGTACCGCAGCACCAGCTCTCCACGCCGTTCTCGGAAGGTCCGCTGCCGGCCATGATGATGAGCACGCGCGGCAACAGCTCGGCCTTGCCCATCGTCGCCGGTGTGGTGGTGGTCGCCCTGTTGGCAGGCGCGGCAGCCGTGCGCTGGACTGAACTCGGTGCCAATGTGCCGCAGCTGGCCTTCCTCAAATCGCATCACGAGGAGGCAGCAGCAGCGTCGGGCACCTCTCCGGATGCGCAGAATGTGCAGTCGGCCGAGACCGCTTCTTCCACCGAGACACCGGTGAATGCCCGTGTTGAAACAATCACGTCCGCACCCGCCGAGGAGCCCGCCAAGCCTGCTGCTCCCGTTGCGGAGGCACCCGCACCGCTAGCTCAGACCCCGGTGGCGGCCAAGCCGGAACCGGTTCAGGCCGCCACGCCGGCAGCCAGCCAGCCGGCATCTACGCCGGCCCCGGCGTCTGCGCCAGCGTCTGCCGCATCGGCTGCGCCCGCCCAGATGGCCTCGACCACTGTCCCCAGTGGCTTGAACATCGTCAACAGCAAGGATTTGCTGCGCCTGACCTTCCGCGAGGATTCCTGGGTGGAAATCCGGCGTGCCGACAAGAGTACCGTGATTTCGCGCCTGCTCAAGGCCGGCACCACCGAGACCTTTGATGTCTCGGACGCCACGACCCTGATCATCGGCAACGCCGCCGGTGTCGACGCCAGCCTGCGCGGCCAGCCGCTGGATCTGAAAACCCCGGGCGGCAGCAATGTTGCACGCCTGAACCTGAACTGAGTCGACTACCCATCATGTCTTCCTTCCCGATCGCCTCCGGGCCGCTGGCCCGCCGCAATAGCCGCCGCGTGGTCATCAGCCATGGCGCGCGCGAGATCCTCGTGGGTGGTGGAGCCCCGGTCATGGTGCAATCCATGACCAACACCGACACCGCGGATGCCATCGGGACGGCCATCCAGATCAAGGAACTGGCCCGGGCCGGCTCCGAGATCGTGCGCCTGACCGTCAATACGCCCGAGGCCGCCGCTGCCGTGCCGGCCATTCGCGAGCAGCTCGACCGCATGGGCGTGGATGTGCCGCTGGTGGGCGATTTCCACTACAACGGCCACACCCTGCTGACCGACTATCCGGAGTGCGCCCAGGCGCTCTCCAAATACCGTATCAATCCCGGCAACGTGGGCAAGGGCGCCAAGCGCGATACCCAGTTCGCCCAGATGATCGAAGTGGCCTGCAAGTACGACAAGCCGGTGCGCATCGGCGTGAACTGGGGCAGCCTGGACCAGGCGCTGCTGGCGCGCATCATGGACGAAAACGCCGGTCGTGCCGAGCCGTGGTCGGCCCAGGCGGTGATGTATGAAGCCTTGGTCACCTCTGCCATCGAGAACGCCCAGCGCGCCGAGGAGCTGGGCATGTCGGGTGACAAGATCATCCTGTCCTGCAAAGTTTCCGGCGTGCAGGATCTGATCGCGGTTTATCGTGAGCTGGCGCGTCGCTGCGACTACCCCCTGCACCTGGGCCTGACCGAGGCCGGCATGGGCAGCAAGGGCATCGTGGCCTCCACGGCGGCGCTGTCGGTGCTGCTGCAGGAGGGCATCGGCGACACCATCCGCATCTCGCTGACCCCCGAGCCGGGCGGCGACCGTACCAAGGAAGTGGTGGTCGGCCAGGAAATCCTGCAGACCATGGGCCTGCGCAAGTTCACCCCGATGGTGATCGCCTGCCCGGGTTGTGGCCGCACCACCTCGACCGTGTTCCAGGACCTGGCCGACAAGATCCAGACCTTCCTGCGCGAGCAGATGCCGGTCTGGAAGGGCAAGTATCCCGGCGTGGAAGCCATGAACGTGGCCGTCATGGGCTGCATCGTCAATGGCCCCGGTGAATCCAAGCACGCCAACATCGGCATCAGCCTGCCGGGCACCGGCGAGTCGCCGGCGGCACCGGTGTTCATCGATGGCGAAAAGAAGATGACCCTGCGCGGCGAACGCATCGCCGAGGAATTCCAGAAGGTGGTGCTGGAGTATGTCGAATCGCATTACGGTCAGGGCAGCCATTCCTGACCACCGTGGAGCCCGCCACCATAGGGCGTTGCGGGCCATGCAGTACACTTGCGCTGGTGCGTCGCACGAAAGATGCGTCAGATACCAGTTTCCAGAAATGAAGTAAAAAGCAAAAACTCCGGGTTTCGGTATGTCAGAACAAAAGAAAGTCGAAAAAATCGTTGGCGTCAAAGGCATGAATGACATCCTGCCGGCGGACGCCCCGTTGTGGGAGCTGTTCGAGAACACGGTGCAATCGGTGCTCAAGAGCTACGGTTTCCAGCAGATCCGCACCCCCATCGTCGAGCCGACCGCGCTGTTCGCGCGCGGCCTGGGCGAGGTGACCGACATCGTCGAGAAGGAAATGTATTCCTTCACCGATTCCATGAACGGCGACAACCTGACCCTGCGTCCGGAAAACACCGCCGGCGTGGTGCGCGCCGCCCTGGAGCACAACCTGACCTATGATGGCCCCAAGCGCCTGTGGTATGTCGGCCCCATGTTCCGCCATGAGCGTCCGCAGCGCGGCCGTTATCGCCAGTTCCACCAGGTCGGTGCCGAAGCCGTGGGCTTCAGCGGCCCGGACATCGATGCCGAACTGATCATGATGTGCCAGCGCCTGTGGGATGACTTGGGCCTGTCCGACATCCGCCTGGAACTGAACTCCATCGGCAACGCCGAAGAGCGCAACAAGCACCGTGCCGACCTGATCGCCTACTTCGAACAGCACAAGGACCTGCTGGACACCGACGCCCAGCGCCGCCTGCACGCCAACCCGCTGCGCATCCTGGATACGAAGAATCCTGCCATGCAGGAGATGGTGAACGCCGCCCCCAAGCTGCTGGATTTCCTGGGTGAAGAATCGCGCGCGCACTTCGAGGGCGTGCAGAAGATCCTGCGCCACAACAATATTCCCTTCACCATCAACCCGCGCCTGGTGCGCGGCATGGACTACTACAACCGTACCGTGTTCGAGTGGGTCACCGACCAGTTGGGCTCGCAGGGCACGGTCTGCGGCGGTGGACGCTACGATCCGCTGATCGAAATGTTCGGCGGCAAGCCGACCCCGGCCTGTGGCTTCGCCATGGGCGTGGAACGCCTGCTGGAGCTGATGAAGGCCAATGGCGAGCAGTATGCACCGAACCAGTGCGACGTCTATCTGGTCCATCAAGGCGAAGAAGCACAGTTGCAATCTTTCGTTCTGGCTGAACGTTTGCGGACTGCCGGGCTCGATGTTGTGCTACATTGCGCATCGTCCAATGGTGGTGGTTCGTTCAAGGCGCAGATGAAGCGCGCCGACGCCAGCGGTGCTGCCTTTGCCGTGATCATCGGTGAAGACGAGCTCAAGGCCGGGACTGCCACCGTCAAGCACATGCGCGAAGGCAATGCCGAGGAAGGGCGTGCCAACCAGAGCAACATGGCCTTCGACGGCGTGGTCGACTACATCGTGGAACAGATCGTCGGCGATCACGACCATGATCACGACCACGTGCACTATCACCCCTGAAGACCCGTCCACCTCGACCGTCAACTTATCTAAACGCAGAGTTACATGGCATACGATCTCGAAGAACAAGAACAGCTTGATTCCATCAAGGCCTGGTGGGCGAAATACGGCAACCTGGTGACCTGGGCGCTGATCATCGCGCTGGCCGCCTACGCCGGCTGGACCGGCTGGAATACCTGGCAGGGCCGCCAGTCGGCGCAAGCCTCGGTGCTCTACG
>JGI1221J13441_10000040_pt1 | contig 72408 bp, 80 predicted proteins | sample LakVidmifraction_4_FD_13441 | JGI IMG/M metagenome (IMG submission 13441) | reverse complement strand
CACGCAATACATCGTCGGCGTGGAAATGCTGCTGGCGGCGCAGGCGCTGACCATGACCGAGGACTTGCTCAAGGACTTCAAGCTGGGGCAGGGTACGCAGGCGGCCTACGAGGAGATTCGCCGCCAGATCCCGGCTTGCCTGGAGGGCGATCGCTGGTTCCATGATGACGTACGCGCTGCGCATGACTTCGTGGTCAGCGGGTCGGTGCGGGAGGCGGTGATCGGTGCGATCGGGCGTTTCGTCTGATCCCGCACTGGCTTGCATGAAAAAAGGCCGTCCGGCGCAATGCCGGACGGCCTTCGTATTTGGCGTATCGAGCTACGCCAATTTAAAAAAGATATAAAACAAATAAACAATTTGGCGTGGTCATACATCCGCCCACTGCCGCAGCAGGTTGTGATAATGCCCGGTCAGTCCCACCACTTCTTCGGTATCGCCCAGTTTCTGCCGCAGGCCGAAGATGTTGCGATCCAGTTCGAAGAGCATGCTGCGCTTCCAGTCGTCGCGGATCATGCTCTGGGTCCAGAAGAAGGAGCACACGCGCGCCCCGCGCGTGACCGGCTCCACCCGGTGCAGGCTGGTGGAGGGATAGACGATCATGTCTCCCGCCGGCAGTTTCACTTCATGGGTGCCATAGGTATCGACCACCACCAGTTCACCGCCATCGTATTCGTCCGGCTCCGACAGGAACACCGTGGTCGAGACATCGGTACGGATGCTGCCCGCCGCATTGGGCAGCATGCGCACCGAGCCATCCACGTGCAGGCCGTAGTGTTCGCCGCCTTCATAGCTGTTGAACAGCGGCGGCATGGTCTTCTTGGGCAGCGCGGCGGCAAAGAACAGGGGATTCCTGCGCAGTGCTTCCAGGATGATCTCGCCCAGCTGGAAACCCAGCGGCGAATGTTCCGGCAACTGCCGGTTGCGCTTCACGCGCGCCCCCTGTTCACCCACGGTCTCGCGCCCGTCCACCCAGTCGGCGCGCTGCAGTTCGGAGCGGATGTGGCTGACCTGTTGCGGGGTCAGGACCTGGGGGATGTGCAGCATCATGATGGAATTCTCCTGTAGCGAATGAAAAAACCCCTCCGCACGGGAGGGGCCGTCAAGTCGCCGATCGCTGGCTCACCGGAGGGGACACGAACTCTTGCGAGTCAGAGCACCACACCCGGTGAGGGCTTCAATGCCAGGGGCAGGATCAGAACTTGAAGTTGGCGGTCAGCGCCACCGAACGCGGCGTGCCTGGGGTGTAACGATAGCCGCTCTTGTTGATTGCCGCTACGTAGTCTTTATCGAAAATATTGTAGATATTGAGCTGTAGATCAACGTTCTTGTTCACGATATAACCAACCATGCCATCGAAGACCCAGTAGCTGTTGGCGTACTTGGGCGTCCCGACCGCACCATCGGTGCCGCGCAGCAGCGAACTGACGTAACGTGCACCACCGCCGACGGTGAAGCCCTGCGGCAGGCGATAAGTGGCCCACGAGGTGAAGGCTTGCTTCGGCGTATAGGCAAGATTGTTCTCGCCGGCGGCCGTGGTGATGGCACCGTTGTTCACTTTGGTGTCCATCCAGGTGTAGCCCGCTGCCAGCGAAAGGTTGCTGGTCACGTCACCGGTCACGCCCAGTTCGATACCCTGCACGGTCTTCTTGCCGGTCTGGAAGTACTGCAGCGAGGTCGGATCCTGCTCGACTTCATTGGTCACTTCGGTATGGAACAGAGCAGCGGTGACGGCCAGTTTCTTGTTGAGCAGATCCCACTTGGTCCCCAGCTCGGAAGTCTTGGTCTTCTGCGGGGTGTAGTTGGTGTTGGACGCGCTGTTGGCCGAAGCCGACAGGGCGAAGTTGCTGCCGCCCGGGGGCTGCTGCGAGGTCGCGTACAGGGCGTAGATGCTGCTGTAGTCGGTCGGTTTGTAGATTGCGGCCAGCTTCCAGTTGAACAGGTTGCCCGAGGTCGACAGGTTGGTGATGGTCCCGGCGGCGTTGGAATAGTACGTGGTGCGGTAATGGTCCTCGCGGATGCCGGCGTTGATCGACCACTGGTCGTTGAACTTGACGGTGTCGAACAGATAGGCCGAGACGGTGTCGGTCTTGCCATCGTTGTAGCCCGTGGCGCGGATCGAATAGGTACCGGAGCCGAAGTTGGGATCCGGGTTGTACAAGTTGGCCGCCGGCAGCGTGCCGGTGGCGGTGAAGGACGTGGCGTGCTGCTTTTCCTGGGTGAACTCGATGCCGCCCACCACCGTGTGCTGCAGGCTGCCGCTCTTCAGGTTGGCCGTCACGTTGGTCTGGTTGGTGATGATCTCGTTGGACTGGTCCTTGCGGGTGGGCAGGTTGCGCGCCAGGGTCCAGCCCGCCAGGTTGGTCGCCGACGGCGTCACCAGGCCGGCGGCGCGGGTGCTGCTGGCGGCCGAGGCCATGAAGGACGTCAGGAAGTAATCCTGGCTGGTCTTGGCGTAGCGGGTGGTGTTCTGCAGCTTCACGTCCTGCGAGAAGTCATGCTCCACGCGGGCGGTGAACATGTCGGCCGTGACCTTGTCGTAATCGTTCACATTGCCGTAAAAATTCTTCGAGGACACGCGCGGTGCGCCCGAGATGTAGGGGCGTGCCGCATCCGGCGAGGTGTAGCCCGGCAGGCCGATGGTGGGCACGCCGCCATCGGGCACGTTGTCCTGGTCGATGTGCAGATAGTTCAGGAACACGCGGGTCGGGCTGTTCAGGCCAAAGGCCAGCGAGGGCGCCACGCCCCAGCGGTCGTTCTTGACTTCATGGCGGCCGGGGACGCCGCTGTCCTGCTTCATCACGTTCAGGCGCATGGCGATACCGCGCTCTTCATCGATCACCTTGTTCCAGTCGGCGGTGGCGCGCTTCTGGTTCCAGCTGCCATAGGTGGCCGAGGAATTGAAGAAGTTGCTCATCTCGGCCTGCTTGGTGACCATGTTGATCGAGCCGGTCGGCGAGCCGCGGCCATTGTCGGTGCCCGCCGGGCCCTTCAGGACTTCCACTTGCTGGATGTTGAACATGTCGCGCGAGATCGAGCCGAGGTCGCGCACGTTGTCCACGAAGATCGCACTGGAGCTGTCGAAGCCGCGCATGTAGATGGCGTCGCCGGTATTGGTGGAACCGTTTTCACCGAGATAGAAAGTCCCGACGCCCGGGCTGTTGCGCAGGGCTTCGGTCAGCGTGGTGGCACCCTGCTGGTCGATCAGCTGCTTCTTGATCACGGTCAGGGTCTGCGGGGTGTCGACCAGCGGTTGGCTGTACTTGGCCGAGGAGGCCTTGTCGGCCTTGTAGTCCGATTCCTGGGTGGCGGTCACTTCGACCTTGGGCAGGGCGGTGCTGGTCTGGGCATGCACGCCCACGGCCGGCAGCAGCAGGGCACCGGCAACGGCGGCGGACAGACGGGTCGAAGCAAAGGCAGGCTGCGCGTGCTTGCGGCTCTTGATGTAACTCATGGCAGGGTTCCGAGAGAAAATGTTGAGAGTTCTCTTGGCTGGCTATGAGTCGAACGGGCAATCGCACGGTCTGGTGAGACCTGGCAGGCTCCGCCGTAATGGCTGGCGAGATTGTAGTTTTTTGTATCTCGTTGATATCGCAATGTTTCAAATTGCTACGAGATTTTTACAATTATAGCCACGGTTCCAAATAAAAGTGATTCTTATTCTAAAAATTTCTGTTCCCTGATCGTCTGCTATTGGTCTTCCATTCAGAACATCCCGCGCAAAGCCGCACCGCATCCGGGAAGGCGGACGGGGCAAGCCGACACTACATTTGTTGCATAAAAAACACGAAGCCTCACGGCAGTGCGTTGCGTGATGCAGTGGGCTGGTCGTGAGGGAGGTGTGGGAGCAGTTCAGCGGTGGCGGCAGAACGCCGCCACCGCCGGGCAGGAGATCAGAAGCGGAAGTTGCCAGTCAGCGAGAAGGCACGCGTGCCGCCCGGTGTGTAGCGATATCCGCTCTTGTTGATCGCGGCGGCGTACTGCTTGTTGAACAGGTTGGTCACGTTGAACTGCAGTTCCGCCGTCTTGTTGATGGCATAGCTGGCCATGGCATCGACCAGCCAGTAGGCATCTGTCCTGGTGGGCGTGCCCAGCGCATTGCTGTCGGTGCCGCGCAGCAGGCCGTCGGTATAGCGCAGGCCGCCGCCCAGCGCCAGGCCCGGTGCCGCGCGCCAGGTCGCCCAGGAGGTAAAGGACTGGCGCGGGGCGTAGGCCAGGTAGTTCTCGCCGTTGGCGGTGACTACGCGTCCCTTGTTGACGCGGCTGTTCATGCGGCTGTAGCCGGCGGTGAGCGAAATGTCCCGGGTGAGCTCGCCGGTAACGCCCAGTTCCACCCCTTCGGTACGTTTCTCCCCGATCTGGAACCAGGTGTCGGCCAGCGTTCCCGGCTCGATCTCATTGTGCACGTCGGTGCGATAGAGCGCGCCGGTGACGGCCAGGCGGCGGTCGAGCAGGTCCCACTTGGTGCCGATTTCGGCGGTACGGGTCTTTTGTGGCGCGTAGTCGGGGTGGGAGGGATTCCTGCGGCTGGCACTGAGGGAGAGATTGTTGCCGCCCGGCGGCTGCTGCGAACTCGCCAGCAGGGCGTAGACGCTGCTGTAGCTGGTGGGCTTGAAGACGGCCGCCAGCTTCCAGCTCAGCAGGTTGCCCGAGGTTTTCAGTGCAGTGGCGGTGCCGGAGGCCATGCCGTCGAAGGAGGTGCGGTAATGATCCTCGCGCAAGCCCAGGTTCAGTGACCAGCGCTCGCCGAACTTGAGCGTGTCCAGCACGTACAGCGCGACGGTATCGATCTGGCCCTCGTTGCGGCCGGTGGCCTGGATGCTGACTTCCGATTCGTCGAAGCGGGGATTCGGCTGGTACAGGTTGGCCGGGGGTCGGAATCCGTCCACCGTGAAGGCCAGCGCATGCTGGCGTTCGCGCGTCAGTTCCAGGCCCCCAACCAGGGTGTGCCGGATCGCGCCGGTATTGAACTGCGCCGTGGCATGGGTCTGGTTGCTGAGGATCTCGTTGGCCTGGTCGCGCCGCGTGACGATGTTGCGCGCCAGTAGCCAGGTGCTGCGGTCAGTGGCCGAGGGCGTGCGGATGCCGGACTTGTACTTGCCCCGGTCGCTGCCGGTGGCAATGAAGGAGGCCAGGCGGTAATCCTGGTCGGTGCGGGCGTAGCGGGTGCTGTTTTCCAGCTTCAGGGTGGGCGAGAAGTCGTGCTGCACCCGCAGGGTGTACATGTCGGCGTTGACCCGGTCATAGTCGTCCACGTGGCCATAGTAGTTGCTCGGATTCACCTTGGGCGCGTCGCCAATGAAGGGACGCGCCGGATCCGGCGAGCGATAGCCTGGCAGGCCGAGGGTGACCACGCCGCCATCGGGGACGTTGTCCTGCTGCATGTGCACGTAGTTGAAGAGGATGCGGGTGGGGCCGTTCAGGCCCCAGGCCAGCGAGGGCGCGAAGCCGTCGCGGCTGCTGTGCACCTGGTGGCGGCCGGGTACGCCGCTGTGCTGTTTCATCAGGTTCAGGCGCAGCGCCAGGCCCTGATCGGGGTTCAGTACCTTGTTCCAGTCGACGGTGGCGCGCTTCTGGTTCCAGCTGCCATAGGTGCCGCTGGCGCTGACCGCATCGGCCAGTTCGGGCTGTTTGGTGACCAGGTTGACGGAGCCGGTCGGAGAACCCCGGCCGTTGTCGGTGCCCGCGGCTCCCTTCAGGACCTCCACCTGCTGCAGGTTGAAGACGTCGCGCGAGATCGCGCCAAGGTCGCGCACGTTGTCCACGAAGATGGCGCTGGAGATGTCGAAGCCGCGCATGTAGATGGTGTCGCCGGTACTGGTGCTGCCGTTCTCGCCGAGGAAGAAGGTGCCCACGCCGGGCGTATTGCGCAGCACCTCCGTGAGCGTGGTGGCACCCTGCTGTTCCATCAGCGGACGCTTGAAGACCTGCAGCGTCTGCGGCGTATCCACCAGCGGCTGCGTGTACTTGGGGGAGGCCGATTGCTCGGCCTTGTAGGGCGATTCCTTGGCGGCATCGACCTGTACCGAAGGCAGTTTGCCGCCAGCGGACTGGGCCTGGGCGGTGACTGCCGGCAGCAGCAGGACGCCCGCCAGCGCCGCCGACAGGCAGCAGCTGGATGCAGCAGGAGAGGGCGGGGAAGAGGGGTGCTTTTTGCTCTTGATGAAGCTCATGTCAGGTTCCGAGAGTAAGGGTGGCGAAATCTCTGGGCTGGCGATGAGCGGTGTCCGGGACGATATGAAGCTTTGTGAAAAAAGCGGGATGCGCGTCCGGGCGGGGGCTGGCGGTCAGATGTCAGGGGAAATCCGGCCGGCGATGGCGACGTGCCGGGAGCGGATCCGGCTGAGTATAGGAAGCAGGGAGAAAAAAAGAACTCCTGCAAATTTCGATTTTTTGCAGGAGTTTTTGAAGATTGAAATTTGTATCGGAAGCTCGATTTTTTTCAATCAGGAGCGGCCAACCCTTGGCGCAACGGGCGGCTTCCCGCTGCCGGAGGCGATCAGAAGTGATATTCGGCGCGCACCATCGGCGTTTTGGCCAGCGAGCCCGGCACCTTGCTCGGGTTGCCGAACTTGTTGCGCCAGTACTGATATTCCAGACCCAGGCGCAAGGTGTTCTTGCCCAGTCCCATGGCCGTTCCGAGGTCGTACATGAGCTGTCCGTCGAAATTCAGTTCGGGCGCAGTCGACCCGCCGAACTCGTTCCTGCCCTTGGCGGCGATGTAGTTCAGGTAGCCCTCGAAGGCCCATCCGCTGCCGCCCAGCGGGATCCCCCAGGCCAGGTTCAGCATCGGATGCGTGTCATAGGTGTAGCGGCTGCTGATGCCCTTGGGCTGGTTGCTCTCGAACAGGGCCAGCACGCTCACGTTGAGAAAACCCGGCACATCCATCATCAGGGTCGGGCCGACCACCCACATCCGCTTCTTCGAGGCATAGCTGTTGTCGTTCTTGGTGTTCCAGTCGAAGCCCAGCGTCAGGCCGACGCCGCGCGCCGGTCCGAAGGACAGGTCACGGCCGCTGATCTTGCCGATGTCCAGCGTATGGCGATAGGTGACATAGGCTTCCTGGGCATTGTCATCCTTGCTGTCCGACATCAGCAGGTCGACGTTGAGGAAGTTGGTGCCGTACTTGTAGCCGCTGGCATGCTGGAAGTTGACGATGTTCTTGCTGATGTCCTGCGTATTGAAGGGCTCGGCGAACTTCGTGCCGTAACGGTAGCCGATCGAGTTGTCGGCCCAGTCGGCCGCCAGTGCGCCGCCGCCGGCCATGAGCAGGACGCCCGCGAGCGTTCCGTGCAGGCGCAGGGATGGAATGGGCATGGTGTCTCCTCCAGTGATGGATGTTGTTTGATATAAATGATTTAGATGATTGCCGCGCCGGGCCCGTGCTGGTATCTGCGGTCCGGATGTCGGCTCCGGTTTGGCAGGGGGCTGCGCGGTAAGGCATTATGTCCGCTGCATCGATGGCCGGTATAAGCGCACTCGTATAGGGTTTGGCGGGCGGCGGTATATCATCGGCGCTCACGATCACTCATCCTTACTCATCCTCACTTATCCATTACACAGCGAAAGGACAGCAACATGGGCAAACTGAGCACGCACGTGCTGGATATCACCAAGGGCAAGCCCGGCGCGGGCGTCAAGCTGGCGCTCTACGCGGTGACTGGCGGCGGCAAGACGCTGCTCAAGCACGCCGTCACCAACAGCGATGGCCGCTGCGATGCGCCGCTGCTGGAAGGCGAGGCGCTGCAGCCCGGCAAGTACGAACTGGTCTTTGCGGCCGGTGATTATTTTGCGGAACAGGGCGTGAGCCTGCCGGAACCGCGTTTCGTCGATGAAGTGGTGATTGCCTTCGGCGTGGCCGATGCCTCGCAGAACTATCATGTGCCGCTGGTGGTGTCGCCGTGGGCTTATTCGACTTATCGCGGCAGTTGATGATGCGCACCTGATTCATCTCTGGAATCGATGAATGAAAAATCCGGCCTTCGCGCAAGAAGCCGGATTTTTTTATTTCCGCAAGAAGCGGCGCCGGCGTGACGATGCGCAATTCACCCGCGGCTTCTGGTGGCGTGACCGCATGTTGTGCGAGAAGGTAAAAGGGCAAGGATCAGCGCAGCGTGTTTGATGTGGATTAAGGGACGGAGGACGGAAATCGGGTCCAATCACACCTCCTCTCTGTTGTATTTGCGGGCTGCGGCAATATGTCGCAGCCCATTTTTTTTGTTGTTCGCTGCCGCTAACTGCTTGTGCCAAAAGGACTTTTTTCGGATCCGCAAGGCGCTCTTGCCGGACGGCAGCACGGCCACGGGATTGCAGCGCACAGGCTGCGTGATAGATTGCGCCGATGAAAAAAACAGGGAGTGCGAACGTCATGGCGGTCGCGGGTGCGGCTGCGCGCGCTTCCCTCACAACACCAAGAAAAGCCAGACATCCTCGCCATGAACACGCTGCCTGTTTGCTCCTCATTGTCTCCGTCTTCGCCGGCTTCTGCCGTCTCCCGTCCGCTTCGCCTGCATCCCTTGCTGCTGGCCGTGCTCTGCGCCTGGAGCGGCAGCACCCTGGCCCAGCAGGCCGCCGCCAGTGACGGCAACAGCGAGGCCGCGACCCTGCCCACCATCGAAGTGCGCAGCAGTGGCTCGGTCGCCGAGCGCAAGCAGCTGCCGCAGACCACGGCTAGCGTCACTGCCGATACCGCTGCCAACAGCATCAACGTCACCGACAGCTCGGATGCGCTGAAGTATCTGCCCAGCCTCTCGGTGCGCAAGCGCTACATCGGCGATACGCAATCCCCGCTGGCCACTCGCACCACGGGCGTGAACGCCAGTGCGCGCAGCCTGATCTATGCCGATGGCATGCTGCTCTCGGCGCTGGTGAACAACAACAATGGCAATGGCTCGCCGCGCTGGTTCATGGTGGCACCGGAAGAGATCGAGCGCATCGACGTGATGTATGGACCGTTTGCGGCGGAGTATCCGGGCAATTCCTACGGTGCGGTCACCGAGATCACCACGCGCATGCCGCAGCAGTTCGAGGCCAGCATCAAGGCGCAATATGCGCAGCAGGATTTCAGCCAGTACGGCGCGTCCGGTACCTATCGCGCGCAGGAGTACAACGTCGGGTTGGGCAATCGCAGCGGGGCGCTGGCCTGGCGCTTCTCGGTCAATCATCTGGACAGCTACTCGCAGCCGGTGACCTACATCACCGCCACCAGCCTGCCGGCCGGCACTACCGGCGCGGTGCTGGCGCAGGATCGTACCGGCAAGAACCTGTATGTGCTGGGGGCCGGCAATCTAACCCATACGGTGCAGGACACGGCGCGGCTGAAGGTCTCCTACGACTTCACGCCGGCGCTCACGGCCACCTATACCCTGGGCTTCTGGCAGAACCAGGCCAGCGCCAATCCGCAGAGTTTCCTGAAGACCGCCAGTGGCGCCACGGCCTATACCAGCGGCTTTTCCAGCAACGACGTGGACCAGCAGCAATGGATGCAATCGCTGGAATTGCACAGCAAGACCGGGGGCGAGTGGGACTGGCAACTGGGGGCGTCGACCTTGTCGGCCTCGCGTGACCTGACGCGCACCTCGACGGCCACCTTCCCGGCCGGCCAGAGCGGCGGGGCCGGCACCATCGCCGATGCCAGCGGCACCGGCTGGAGCACGGTCGATGCCAAGGGCATCTGGCGTCCACAGGGCAGTGCCCAGGTCATCAGCTTTGGTGCGCATGTGGATCGCTACACCCTGGCCACGCCGACCTGGAACACCAGCAACTGGATCAGCGGCGGCAACGGCACGCTGGCCTCCGACTCGCGCGGCAAGACCGAGACTTCCGCGCTGTGGGCACAGGATGTGTGGCGCTTGTCGTCTTCCCTGAAGGCCACGCTGGGTGCACGGTATGAATGGTGGCGAGCCTTCGATGGCCGCAATGTCTCGACCTCAGGCAGCACCGTCTTCGCGGTGAACCAGCCGGAGGTCAGCCACAGCGGACTCTCGCCCAAAGCCTCGCTGGCCTGGGCCCTGGCGGACGACTGGGTGACGACGCTCTCCACCGGCCGGGCGCTGCGCTTCCCGACCGTGGGCGAGCTTTACCAGAACGTGCTGCTCAATGGCGTCTATCTGCAGGCCAATCCCAACCTGAAGCCGGAGAAAGTCTGGTCCACCGAACTGGCCATCGAAAAGCAGTTGCAGGAAGGGCAGGGCAAGTGGCGCGTTTCGCTGTTCGAAGAGCGGGTGTCGGATGCGCTGATTTCGCAGAGTTCCACCATCGGCAGCGGTGTGGCCTCCTTCACGCAGAACGTGGATCGCACCCGCCAGCGCGGCATCGAGGCGGCCTTCGAGCGCAACGATCTGCTGGTACGCGGTTTCTCGCTGAACGGCAGCGTGACCTGGGTGGATGCCCGCATCCTGGAAAACAAGGGCTATGTCGCCACCACGGCGGGCGCGACCTCGGTGGGCAAGCGCACGCCCTACGTGCCGGAATGGCGCGCCACGCTGGTGGCCAGCTACAAGCCGGATGACCGCTGGACCTATACGGTGGCAGGGCGTTACAGCGGGCGGGTCTACGCGACCGTCGACAATACCGACATCAACACGCACACCTATCAGGGCTTCGATGGCTATACCGTGTTCGATGCCCGCGTGCGCTATCGCATCGACCGCCACTGGAGCGGTGCGGTGGGCGTGGACAACCTGACCAACCGGGATTACTTCCTGTTCCATCCCTTCCCGCAGCGCACGGTCTTTGCCGAGCTGAAATATGACTTTTGATGAGGGAGGCCGCTGCTGTGGCTGGGTGGCCGGTTGGCCGGTTGGCCGGGCAGGCCGGGCAGGCCGGAATGAATCCGGCTGCCGGATGAGGATGAGTTGAAGGGAGATGCTGGCGCGGCGTGGACTCAGCTGCCGCGCGCCTTCTCGATGGTTTCGCGGGCCGCTTCCATGAGGGCGGCCGGTTCCGGGGCGTTGGATTCCAGGTAGGAATTTTCCAGCGTGACCGAGAGATTGCTCATCTTCTCCGACAATTCCGCCAGCGCCACGCTGAGCTCACACATCAGGGCCGAGATGTTTTTGGGTGACTGCGTCATTACGTTTCCTTTTCAGATGTCGCACCTTGGCGGCCTGTCCAGGGCGACGAAAAGGGGAAATTCATCGCGCATCAAGCCGGTGCGTACCAATCGATTACGTCGTGAGCTTTGGCTATTCTAAGCCATGCCGGATGCCGGTACGACTGTACCTTGGTCTAAAAGTGCGACAAAAAGTGAAACTTTCTTCATCCGTGTTGCACGGTGGATATGGCTCGTGCCCCTGCGTTGCCGTCCTGGCATGCTTGGGTCGGCAGGCTTGCCGCGATGCGATGCAGGATCCATGCCACGCGCCCTGATCGACGCGTGCTTCAGGTCAGGATCTGCTGCTGCAGCATGATCTCCTCGACGAAATCAGCGAAGGCACGCGCCTTGGCACTGGCCAGCCTGCCGGTGGGAAAGACCGCCCACAGGGCGATGTCCGGCAGCGTCCATTTTTCCAGGACGCGTACCACGCTGCCGGCCGCCAGTTCAGGGGCGAACATCCAGTCAGAGGCAATGGCCAGACCCATGTCGGCCAGCACGGCCGCGCGGATGCCCTCGGCGGCGTTGAAACGCACCCGCCCCTGCACCATGACCGAGACTGCGGTACTGGCACGGGTGAAGGTCCAGACATTGTCCAATTGGCTCAAGACCAGGGTCTCGTGCCTGGCCAGATCTGCCGGTACCCGTGGTGCCGGAACCCGCTCCAGATAGGCGCGGGTAGCCAGCACCGAGCGCCGTGTCGTGGCCAGTTTGCGCGCGACGCTGGCGGAATCGGCCAGGTTCCCCATGCGCAGGGAGACGTCGATGCCTTCGGCCACCAGGTCGATGGTGCGGTCATCCAGGATCACGTCCACCTCCAGTGCCGGATGACGTGCCAGAAACAGCGGCAGGAAGGGAATCACGAACAGCCGCGCAAAGGTGGGGGCGGCCGAAACCCGCAAGCGTCCGGCCAGGCCTGCGCCGGCACCGCGTGCGGCCAGTTCGGCTTCCTCCGCTTCCTGGATGGCCACGCGGGCGCGCTCGAAGAAACGCATCCCCGCTTCGGTCGGCGTGAGACCGTGGGTGGAGCGCAGCAGCAGCCTGACCTTGAGCTTGTCTTCCAGCTGCGCCACGGTCTTGGAGACTGCCGGCTGTCCCACGCCCAGCACCCGCGCCGCCGCCGAGAACGATCCCGCCTCCACCACCCGTACAAAGGCCGTCATGGCCAGCAAGCGATCCATAGTGATCTCATTTATTCCAAAGTGGAATAAGCATTATAGCCATTGCCTGTCTGCCATTCCCGTCAGCAGAGGACCAGAATGCGCTGCATCGGTGGTGAGAAACACCGCCGAGCAGCCTTATCCCATTTACCGACCTCAATGACAGGAGCCTCATCATGACTCTGCAAGACAAGCTGGACGCCTTCAAAGCCGACTTCGTGGCCGGCAAGCCACCCTACAACGTACCCGCACCGGTCATTGCCACCATGCAGCGCGCCACCGATGAACTGATCGCATCAGGGGCGGCCGCACGGGCGCTCAAGGCGGGTGACCGTGCACCCCAGTTCACGCTGGCCGATCCGGATGGCAAGCCGGTCTCCTCCGCCGAGCTGCTGGCCCGAGGACCGCTGGCGGTGAGTTTCTATCGTGGTGTGTGGTGCCCTTACTGCAATATGGAATTGCAGGCGCTGCAGGAAGTCCTGCCGCAGTTGCAGCAGGCCGGAGCCAGCCTGGTGGCGATCTCGCCGCAGCTGCCGGCCAACAGCCGCAAGGCGATGCGCCAGAACGGGCTGGAATTCCCCATCCTCTCGGACGCGGGCAATGAGGTAGCCGCCGCCTTCGGACTGCGCTTCACCTTGCCGGATTATCTGGTGGAGCTGTATCGCTCGCTCAAGAATGAATTGCCGGCTTTCAATGGCGATGCCAGCTGGACGCTGCCCATGCCGGCCCGCTACGTGATCGCGCCGGATGGCGTGATCGTTTATGCCGAAGTCAATCCTGACTACACCCGCCGTCCGGAACCGTCGGACATGTTGCCGGCCATCGCTCGCGCCATCGGCTGAGCGCGGCCAAGTCGCGCCGGCGCTCCGGCGCGATCGTTCACCCCCGTGCCAGGACAACCAGTCCCGGCACGGCTTGCTGCATTTCGACGCGCAGGCTTTCTTCGCGCACCAGCAGCACCTCCAGGCCCGCGGCTTGCAGGCAGTGTTCGACATAACTGCGCTGGTGGCGGAAGCGGCCGCTGGGATGGAGCGTGTAGGGTGCGGCGTGTTCTTCACCAGCCAGTTCCACCGTGAAGATCAGATGGCCCTGCGGCTGCAGGGAGCGTCGCGCCGCTGCGAAGAAGGACGCCAGCTCCCCGCAGTAGATCAGCACGTCACAGGCGGCGATCAGGCCATAGCGTGCCGGATGGGCTGCCATCCATTCCACCACGTCCGCCTGTGCCAGCGCCGTGTACTGCGGGTGTTGCGCGGCATGACGCAACATGTTGGGAGAGAGGTCCACGCCTTCCAGAGCCAGCGCGTAAGGCGCGAGGACCGGCGCACACAGCCCGGTGCCGCAGCCGGCGTCCAGCACCGTACTTGGCGTCATCTCCGACAGGAAGGCGTTGAGCAGCATGCCCAGCACTTCCGGTCCGCGATAGTCCAGGTGGCTGACCAGGTTGCTGTCGAAGTGATCGGCATACTCATCGAAGCGACGCACGATGTAATCGCGCGGCACGCTGTGGCTGGGCAGACCCGCGTACGCCGCATGCATGTGGCTGGCGATGGGGTGGCCCGGCTCTTCCTGCAGCCACTGGCGGCAGACTTGCGCCGCTTCTTCCATCCGTCCCAGGAAGTAGAAGGAAATGGCCAGCAGCTCGCGTGACTTCCCCTCATGCGGAGGCAGTACGAAGGCCAGGCACTGGTAACGCGAACTCTGCATGCGGTCGCCCAGCGCAGCGTAGAGCTCGGCCAGCTGATGCAGGGCTGCAAGGCAATGCGGATCCCGCAGCAAAGCTTGCTCGCAGGCAGCGATGGCGGCCTGCGGCTGATGTTGCGCCCGCCGTGCGGCGGCCAGGTTGGTCCACAGCTGGGCATCGTCGGAGTGCAAGGCCAGGGCTTTTCCATAGGCCAGCTCCGCCTGGTCGAAGTGCCCGCAGGCGAACAGGACGTTGCCCAGATCATTGCTCCAGTCGGCATCGGGCGGGCTGGTGCGCGCGGCTTCGTGCATCAGCGCCAGGCCTTCTTCGTGCCGTCCGCACTGGTGCAGCAGTACGCCCAGGTAGTGCTGGGCCGGGGCGTACTGCTCCTCCATGGCGAGGACCAGGCGATAGTCCTCCTCGGCAGCTTGCAGGCGGCCCGCTGCATGGTGGTTGAAGGCCGAAGTGAAGCTGTCTTCAATCAGCTCTTCCAGGACACCGGTAGACGGCATGGGTTCGCTCCTTCTCTTGGTATCGGTCATGCGGGGTGAATTCATTGACTCAACGCGGCCAGCGGAGGAAGTGGCAAGGCGGGGCTGCCGCCCGTGCCGGCCAGCGCCATGGCTTGCGGTGCGGTCAGCGTGAACACCGCCACCGACGCCGTGAGTGTGGCCGCCCGTTCGGTCAGGGCATCGGCGGCGGCAGCGGTCTGTTCGACCAGGGCAGCATTCTGCTGGGTCGCGCGATCCATCTCGGCCAGGCTGAGGCTGACCTGGGAAATCCCCTCGGCCTGCTCACGCGTTGCCATCGCAATTTCGTTGACGGTGGTCATGACGTTGCCGAAGGACTGCACGATCTGCACGATGGCCTGGTCGGCCTCCTTGACCTGTTGCGCAGCCTGGTCGACTGAACCGATCGAGGCGGCGATCAGGTCCTTGACTTCGCGAGCGGCCTCGGCGCTGCGCAGTGCCAGCGAGCGCACTTCCGATGCCACGACCGCGAAACCCCGGCCCTGGCTGCCGGCTCGGGCAGCTTCGACCGAGGCGTTCAATGCCAGGATGTTGGTCTGGAAGGCGATGCCGTCGATCAGGCTGACGATGTCGGAAATGCGTCCCGCCCCGGCGGTAACCTGGGCCATCGCCCCGGCGATGCCGCTCATGACCTGTCCGCCGCGCTCGGCATCGCTGGCGGCAGCAGCGGCCAGCGCGTTGGTGCGCTCGGCATTTTGTGCATTGTTGCGCACCGCACCGGAGAGCCGTTCCAGTGTCGCGGCGGTGGTCTCCAGCGTACTGGCCTGGGCTTGTGTGCGTTGTGCCAGTTCGCCGTTGCCCTGGGCGATGTCGGCGGCCCCGTGATGCAGGTCCCGGGTCGCTTCGCGAATGTCGCCCACGGTAAGGGCCACGCCATGCTGCATGCGCTGCAGAGCCGCCAGCAGGACGCCGATTTCATTGCCGGAGATGCCTTGCACCGCCTGGCTCAGGTCGCCATCGGCGATCCGGTCGAAATGGTCGGCTGCGCGTTTGAGCGGCTGCAAGAGCAGGCGATCAAACAGCAGCCAGCAGATGGCGATGAGCAGGACCGAGGCCGCCAGCATGGCCACGGCCAGCAGTGTGGCCTGGTCCGAGCGGCGTTCGGAGGCCAGGCGCAGGCCATCCTTCACCTGTTCCGCATGCTGGATCACGGCGCGCAGCGTGGCGGCGAATTCGCGGTCGGCGGCTTCGGCGCTGACGGTGGCGGCGGCGTAGTCCTCCAGCGATACGTCATAGAGGGCGACCTCGCGCAGGTTCAATACCTTGATGTAGCTGTCGTAGGCAGCCGAGACGCGCAGCGCTTCCGGTTCCGCCAGTGCCGATGGCGTCAATCCCTGACGATAGCCGTCGAAGGCCTTGCGTGCGTCCTGCAGGGCTGCCGAGGCGCGCCGGCTGTAGTCGTTGGACTTGATCTCATCGCCCTTGACCAGGTTGATGTAGGCATTGTCCATGTTGATCAGGGTGTTCAGGAACAGGCGCTCGGTGTCATGCAGCGGCTGGATGTGGCGGTCCGAGAGTTCGATCAGCGCGACGGTGGCGCGGCTGGCCGAGCGCGCACCCTGCCAGGCCATGCCGGCAGCCAGCCACAGCGCCAGCGTCAATAGTCCCAGTACCAGCATCAGGCCGGTACGCAGCTTCATTCTGTTCAACATGATGCTTTTCTCCCCGTGATCAACGCAGTCCCAGGCGCCGGTCCAGCGACCAGGCACCGCCACCGCGCGCTATCAGGAGCAGCAGCAAGCCGGCCCAGGAAAGGTGCGTGGGCCAGGCATCGGGATAGACGAAGATCTCGATGACGGTGGTCATGCCCAGCAAGGCCAGGGCCGCGCCCCGGGTGCAGAGGCCGAGGATCAGCAGCAGCGGGAAGAAGTGTTCCGCATAGGTCGCCAGGTGTGCGGCCAGGTCGGGCGGTACCAGCGGCAGGTGGTATTCCTCCTGGAACAGGACATAGGTGCTGTCCTTGATGTCAAGGAAACCGCTGACCTTGGTACGGCCCGAGAGGAAGAAGATCGCTGCGATCGCCACGCGGGCGACCAGCGTCAGCACGTTGTCGCTGATCACCCGCGTGGCCAGGTCGGCGGCGCGCGACCACAGCGAGGGAGAGGGCTGCACGTCGGCAGGCAGGGTGGCGGGCTGGTTCATGGAAGTCTCCGTTCAGTGAAACGAGGTAAAGGCATCGGCCTGGATCAACTGGCCCAGCATGGTGCCGATCTCCAGGCCGGGCTCCCGGGCCAGCGCCTGGCCGGCAGCGCTGGCGATGCCGCAGCCATCGCGGCAGGCATCGAGAAAGCCTGATGCGCCCGCACTCAGCGGCTGCCATTGCACCTGGCCGTGCGGCCGCGTGAGCAGGGCTCCTTCGCCCTGCCATTCGGGGGCGATTTCGGTGTCGTCAGCATCGCTGCGGTTGATGCTCCAGATGGTGTAGACCGGATGCTGCGGATCGTGATGCCAGCGGCTGGCGGCATGCGGCACCAGCCTGATGTCCTGGCCGGCGGCCAGCGCCGTGTGCAGGGCCGACACGTCCAGCACCGGGTCGTCGGCGGCCAGGTGCGCTTCGGTCCAGCAGCGGTCCAGGGTGGCGACGCCCGGCAGGTAGGGCAATTCCCGTGTCGCTTCCAGCGTGCCAAGGAAATCGGCAAAGCCCGCCCCATAGCAGATGAGGCTGGCTTCTTGTGGCAAGTGCTCGCGCGCAAAGGCTTGCGCTGCAGATTCCATCCAGGGGCTGCCGACCAGTCGGTGCACCGCCGGATAGTTGGCCAGCAGTGCGTCGACGCAGCCCTTGAAGACGGTATTGCGATAGATCGCGAAGGCCGGTTGCGCCAGTAGCGCGGCAACGCCTGGGTCGTCGCTCTGCCCGTTCAGCAGGGCCGTCAGGAAGCTGGCGTAGTAGCGATGGTCGGGGGCATTCATGCGGCTTGCTCCTCGTGCGTGGCCGCTGCCGGATGCAGCAAGGTGCCGGCCATGTTGCGCTCGGCCAGCAGCACGTCGAACGTGGGCACGTTGCCATCCCGTTCGATCAGGGTGGGACGCTCCCCGGTGCGTGCCAGCAGATGCGCGTAGAGCTCCCAGACCGCTGCCGCAACCGGGGCGTCATGGGAATCGACCAGCAGGCCGGGCAGGCTGGCATCGGCACTGTGGCCGGCCAGATGGATTTCGAGAATGTCATCGAACGGCAACTGGTCCAGGTAGTGGTGCGCGTCGGTGCCGAGATTGCAGGCGCTCACGTGTACATTGTTGACGTCGACCAGCAAGCCACAGCCGGTCCGGCGCACCAGTTCACGCAGGAAGTCCGGCTCGCTCCAGCTGTGCTGTTCCATGTGCAGGTAATGCGACGGGTTCTCCAGCGCGATCCGGCGCTGCAGAACATCCTGGGTGCGGCTGATGTTGTCAGCCAGGCGTGCCAGTGTGTCGTTGGTACGCGGCACCGGCAGCAGGTCGGGCAGGTAGTGGCCGCCGATGCGCGACCAGGCGAGGTGTTCGGAGACCAGCACCGGTTCGATGCGCGACACCAGTTGTGCCAGTTTGCGCAGATGCAGGGGATCGGGCGCGTCGGGCCCGGCCAGTGACATCGACACCCCGTGCAGGGCCACCGGATGATGCTCCCGGATCGCCTGCAGCCAGGCCAGGCGGGGGCCGCCGTCCATCAGGTAGTTTTCCGGATGGACTTCGAACCACAGTCCCGCTGCCTTGCAGGCCAGCGCTGCATCGAAATGCTGGGGTTTGAGACCCAGGCCGGCGGTGAGGGGTGACGTTGTCATGGCCGATGGCTCCGGAACGATCAGACCGGCTTGAGCGAGCCCATGCCGCGCGGAGTCTTGATCGAGGTGCAGGTGCCGGCCGGGACGTTCTTCCAGGCATTGCCCTGGTAATCCATCTTGGCGGTGCCGGCGCAGGTGGTGCCTTCACCGGCCTTGCAGTCGTTCTGGCCGGCCATGGAGACGCCGTAGCACTTCTCGACGGCGGTCTTGTTCATCGGTTGCTTGTCTTGGGCCATGGCGACGCCGGAGGCGAGGGTGGCGAGGGTCAGTGCGGCGGTGGCGACGAAGTGGTTCATGGTGTGCTCCTGAAAATGGATGAAGTGGAAGATGACACTGACCGGCGTTTCGCTTGCTGCTGCTTTGCGTCCGATCTGCTTGTTAATTCGCAGGGAATGGCTGGCCGGTTACAGCGCGATGAAGATTTTTTGAAGAAATATTTTTCGCGCCTGCTGTAACCGGAGCGCTGTTGTGAACGAATACAAAAGAGAGCGCGCCATTGCGCAGTCCGCCCGCAGGGGCACAAAGGGGATGTGAATGAAAACGATGGAACTGGTCAATATGCTGGCAACGGGAACGGGCGAGCCCCCCGGCCCCGTCCAGCGCAGCCTGGTGCGCAACGTGGCCGCGCGCATGGCGGTGGCGCTGGCCTTGGGCCTGATGGGTGCGGCCCTGCTGCTGGCCATACTCTATGGGGTGCGCAGCGACCTGCGTGAACTGTTGCAGCAGCCGCTCTTCTGGATGAAGGTGTCGTTCCCGCTGGCGGCCCTGCTGGCCGGACAACTGGCTGCCTCGCGCCTGGCGCTGCCGGGCATGCGCATGGGGCTGGCTCCGGCGGCAGGACTGCTGCTGCCACCGGCCCTGCTGTGGCTGGCCGGTGGCAGCTGGCTGGCGCTGGCGCCGCCCTCGCAGCGGCTGGACCTGCTGCTGGGCAGCAGCTGGGAAGTGTGTTCGGCCAATGTGGCCTTGCTGTCCTTGCCCACGCTGGCGAGCATGCTGTGGTTCCTGCGCGGGATGGCGCCCACGCAATTGCGTGCGGCGGGTGCGGTGGCTGGATTGGTGGCCGGCGCACAGGGCGTGCTAGTCTATTCGCTTTATTGCGTGGAGATGGCGCCGCCGTTCTGGGGTGTCTGGTATGTACTGGGGGTGGCGCTGCCGACGGGGGCCGGCGCCTTGTGCGGCCCGTGGCTGCTTCGTTGGTGATCTGGTGGCGTGCCCATGACTGAAAGTCCTTTCCTGTTGGCGACTGGCGGACCGGCCTTGCCGGATGAGGTGGCAGGCCGTCCCGGCAAGCCCTCGCATCCCGCCGAGGAGCGCCTGCGCATGCTGCTGCTGGCCGGTCTCGACGGCGACGCCGTGGCCTATCGCCAGTTTCTGGCCGAACTGAGCGGCCGCCTGCGTGCCTTCCTGCGCAAGCGCCTGGTGCATTTGCAGGATGACGTCGAGGATGTGGTGCAGGAAACCCTGCTGGCCATCCACAACGCCCGCCATACCTATCGCCCCGATCAGCCGCTGACGGCCTGGGTGCATGCCATCGCGCGCTACAAGCTGATGGACTTCCTGCGCGCCCGTTCGCGCCGCGAAGCCTTCAACGACCCGCTGGACGAAGAGCACGACCTGCTCACCACCTGTGATGATGAACCGGCCCAGGCGCGGCGCGATGTCGGTGCGCTGCTGGAGGAATTACCCGACAAGCAGCGTTTGCCGATCGTTCACGTCAAGCTGGAAGGCCTGTCGGTGGCCGAGACGGCACAACTGACCGGGATGTCGGAATCGGCCGTGAAAGTCGGCATCCATCGTGGCCTCAAGGCCCTGGCCCTGAAGATCCGGGAGAAACTGCAAGCATGAAGACTGAAGACCTTATTTCGATGATGGCCAGCGGCGTGGCACCGGTGGACCGGCGTTTGCCGGTCAAGCAGATGGCCCAGGCCCTGGTGCTGGGCGGCTTGGGTTCGCTGTTGCTGATGCTGAAGATCTACGGGCTGCGTCCCGATCTGGCGGTGATGCTGGGCGTGCCGCTGTTCTGGATCAAGCTGGCCTTTCCCACCACATTGGCCGTGGGGGCCATGCTGGTGCTGCGACGCTTGGTGCGTCCGGGATTGCGCGTGGGTGCCAATTGGGCAGGCATCGCCCTGCCTGCCATGGCAGTGTGGCTCGGTGGCGCAGCCGTGTTGCTCAGTGCACCGGTAGCCCAGCGGCTGCCGCTGTTGATGGGGATCAGCTGGCGCAGCTGCCCGTTCAACATCGCGCTGCTGTCGATTCCACTCTTCATCGGCATCTTCTGGGCCGTGCGCGGCATGGCCCCGACCCGGCTGCGCCTGAGCGGTGCGGTGGCTGGCCTGCTGGCCGGTGCCACGGCGACCATGGTGTATTGCCTGCATTGCCCGGAGATGGGCGTGCCGTTCTGGGGAATCTGGTATTTCCTCGGGATCCTCATTCCGGCAGCACTTGGCCTGCTGCTGGGTCCGCGCCTGTTGCGCTGGTAAGTCCTGGAGAGATTGAGCATGAGCGTGATCCATACCGCATTCGTCGCAGGTCTCAGTGGAGGCTGGCGCATCTTGCGCGTCGACGCCGTGGTCGGCGAATCGCTGGCAATGGCGGGAAGGCTTGCCGTCGCCGGTCCCGGCGAGGCGCAGTCCACCGCTACGCCCGGCGTGCAGTGGCGCCTGGACGGTGCCACCGGTCATGCGCGTTATGCCACGCGGCACGAACTCGATACGCTGGGCGCGGTGCAACAGGGTCTGGGGCGACCCGAGGCGCGCTGCGCAGCCCTCATTCCGATCCGCAAGAACCCGGCCTGGTGGGCGCTGGCGCAGGATGAGCGCCGCGCGATCCTGGAGGAGCAGTCGCACCACATCGCCATCGGGCTGGAGTACCTGCCACCGATTGCACGCCGTCTCTACCATGCGCGCGAACTGGGCCAGCCTTTCGATTTCCTGACCTGGTTCGAGTACGCGCCGGAACACGCTGAAGCATTCGAAGAGTTGGTCGCGCGATTGCGCCGGAGTGCCGAATGGCAGTTCGTTGATCGCGAGGTCGATATCCGCCTGGTCTACGATGAGCCTGCCCGACAAGGAGCTGCCGGATGAATCTGCTTTCCCTGTGGCAGCGCGCCACCCGCAACAAAGCTGCGCGCCAGGCGGCGCATGACGAGCAACTGCTGATGAGCCTGTTCCTGCTGGCCTGGGCGGTGGAGGCGCGCGATCCCTATACCGGCGGGCATCTGTGGCGGGTGGCGCGATTGTCTCGTCTGCTGGCGCATTCCGCCGGACTGCCCGCGGAGCAGGTGGCCCGCATCACCATTGGTGCCTTCCTGCATGATCTCGGCAAGATCGGCATCCCCGATGCCGTACTGGGCAAGAAATCGCGGCTGGATGAGGCGGAATACGCGGTCATCAGGACGCATCCCGAGATCGGCCACCGCATGCTGGCGGGCCACCCGCTGGCAGCCCTGGCCGAAGAGGCGGTGCTGCTGCATCACGAAACACCGGACGGGCGCGGCTATCCCTTCGGACGGCGCGGTGAGGACATCCCGCTGGCTGCGCGCATCGTCGGCATCTGCGACGCCTTCGACGCCATGACCAGCACGCGTCCCTACCGCAGCGGGATGCCGATTGCACGAGCCATGGAAATCATCGAGGGTGAGCTCGGCAAGCAGTTCGATGCCGAGTTGGGACGCCGCTTCATCGGCCTGCAGGCCGATGCGGAACTGGCCCACATCGTGGGCCACAGCGATGAGGGCATTCCTCTGCAGCGCTGCCTCTCATGCGGCCCGATCATCGTACGGCCCCGGGAAGCCGTGGCCGGCGATACGCTGTACTGCCCGGCCTGCCATAGCGAATACACCATTGCTCCCAATGAGCAGGGCCTGCTGGCCAGCGGCAAGCAGGATACGGCGCGCGCACTGGCGGTGGCACCCGACTCCGGGCTGATCAGCCGGCTGGTGGGGGAAAGCCGCGCCGCCCTGGCCTGAATGGCGTCCCCATGAAAAAAGCCCGCATGAAGCGGGCTGGTGGTGCGCAAGCCGGGTGGCTCAGAAGGTTTCCCAATCCCCTTCATCTTCTCCCGCAGGCAGGCGCGAGGGTTTGGCGGCAGGCCTGGCTGCGGGGGCGTCCGCCTTGGGCGCGGGTGCTGCAGCGGGCTTGGCCGGGGCTGCCTTGGCTGCCTGAATGACCGCACGTGCCGCCGGAGCCGCCGTCGGCTTGCGCGGCGCAGCGCTCGCCGACGCGGCAGGTGCCGGGCGTGCGGCCGGCTTGACCGCCGCCGGTGCAGCCGCAACGGTGCGCGCCTGGCTGCCATCAATCTGGAAACGTCCGACCAGACCGGCCAGGGTGGTCGCCTGATCCTGCAGCGATTGCGCCGCAGCCGCGGCTTGCTCCACCAGGGCGGCGTTCTGCTGCGTCCCCTCATCCATCTGCGTGATGGCACGGCCGACTTCGGCGATGCCGGCGCTTTGTTCCTGGCTGGCCGAGCTGATTTCCCCCACGATGTCGGTGACGCGGCGCACGCTGGCCACCACTTCGGTCATGGTGGCACCGGCTTGTTCGACCAGCTTGCTGCCGGTATCGACCTTGGCCACCGAGTCATCGATGAGCGACTTGATCTCCTTGGCGGCCGAGGCCGAACGCTGGGCCAGTGAGCGCACTTCCGAGGCCACCACCGCAAAGCCGCGTCCCTGCTCGCCGGCACGCGCCGCCTCTACTGCCGCGTTGAGCGCCAGGATGTTGGTCTGGAAGGCGATGCCGTCGATCACGCCGATGATGTCGGCAATCTTGCGCGAGCTGTCGGTGATGCCTTCCATGGTCTGCACCACCTGGCCGACCACGCTGCCGCCCTGGATCGCCACTTCCGATGCTGATTCAGCCAGCTGGTTGGCCTGGCGCGCGTTGTCGGCATTCTGCTTGACGGTGGCGGTCAGTTCTTCCATGGCCGAGGCGGTTTCCTCGATGGAGCCGGCCTGTTGCTCGGTGCGGCTTGACAGGTCGAGGTTGCCGCTGGCGATTTCCTGGCTGGCAGTGGCGATGGTGTCGGCCGAGGTCTTGATGTTGGCGATGGTACTCAGCAGCGAATCGCGCATGCTGCGTACTGCGTAAAGCAGGCTGCTCTGGTCGCCCGGTGCGGTTTCGATGTTGGGGGTGAGGTCGCCTTGGGCGATGCGGTTGGCGACCTCGGCCGCCTTGGCCGGATCGCCGCCGATGGTGCGCAGGATGCCGCGGTTGATCACGATCACCAGCGCTACCAGGGCCGCCGCCACCACGGCAAAGAGGATGGCCATCTGCGTCAGGGTGCGCAGGAAGGCGGCGTTGATGTCATCCATGTACGCGCCGGTGGTCAGGTTCCAGTCCCAGGGCTGATAGGCGATCACGAAGGAGGTCTTGGGCACCGGTTCGGCCGCCCCGACCTTGGGCCACAGGTAATTGACGAAGCTGCCGCCGGGCTGGCTGCCGGCCTTGGTGATCTCGACGAACAGGTTCTTGCCGGCCGGATCCTTGAAGTTGGTCAGGTCCTTGCCGTCCAGTTCGGTCTTGATCGGGTGCATGACGATGATCTGCGCCGAGGTGGAAATCGAGAAGTAGCCGTCGGTACCGTAGCGCAGGCTCTTCATGGCGGCCTTGGCGCGTTTTTGCGCTTCTTCCTTGGTCAGCGCGCCGGATTCGGCCAGCGCGCCGTAGGCCTTGACCATGGACAGCGCGGTCTGGCCGATGTTGGTGAGGTCGTTCTTGCGCTCTTCCAGGCGCACATCGCGCACCATGTAGGCGCTGAAGATGGAAATCGCCAGCAGTGCGATGAGGCTCAAACCGAGTGGCAGCCACAGTTTTTTACTGAAGGACAACTGGCCCATGATGTTATCTCCCATTGTGTAGAGGCGCTCGCTGGCATCGTTGTGCCGGGACGATGGCACCTGGCCTGGCGGGCCGGGTACATCGCCTTGCGTGAGCGTGTTGTTGCTAGGTCAAGTAGTGTGCACGGGCGTTTACGGACGAAATGCGCGCGACTTTGTCACTCTACGCCGCTGTCGCTGTGCTGAATGGCGGAACAAGAGGCGCAAGGGCATTCATTTTATGAGTTGGCTTGTGCTGCAACGCTTGTTTTCACTGTCCCGCTGCGCGCCTGAGGCTGTACCACAGCTGACCGACCCACTCGCGCAGGGCGTAGCTGGCCAGCTCCAGATTGCCAGCGCGCGGCAGGTAGTCGGTCAGGCGCGGGCGCGACCGCCCGGCGAACACGGTCGGCGCGGCCTGCACCTGCAAGCCGGTATACGCAAAGACGCGCATGGCGCGCGGCATGTGGATGCTGTCGGTCACCAGCAGGATGCGTTCGATGCCGTCAGCCTTGAGCATGGCGGCGGAATAGCTGGCGTTCTGGGCGGTGGTATCGGCGCGCGTTTCCTGCCAGCGTACCGGCACCCCGAAATCGCGCTGCAGGTTGCGCGCCATCAGCGCGGCTTCGCTTTCGGGCGAGCCGTCGGGGCTGCCGCCCGTGACCAGGATCGGCAAGCCGGTGCGGCGCGCCAGATAGGCAGCGTATTGCAGTCGCTTCATGCCGATGGCGGTGGAGTCATCGCTGCCGCCGTACTCCGGTGCCTGGTCGATCCGGCCCGATCCCAGCACGACGATGGCTTGCGCATTGCCGGCGCTGGCCAGTGGCGCATATTGTGCTTCCAGTGGCCGGATCACCCACAGGGCCCCGATCCGCGTGCTGAGTACCAGCAGGATCAGGGCCCCCAGCAGCATCAGGGCAAGGCCTGTGCGGGGTGCGCGACGGCGTAGCCAGAACCCGGCCAGGCACATCAGGAAGGGCGAGACGGGCGGCAGCAGCAGGCTGCTGGCAAGGGCGGAGATCAGGACCGGCAAGGACATGGACATGGGCACCAAACAAGGGAGAGCAGCCCGGCATTGTGCGCGATTGCGCCCGCTTGGGCCAGCCTTGCTGGCAGGCCGATTTGCCTCGCCGCAGGGAATCCCCCAGAATGCGGGATCGCAAAGGGAAGGGCGCATGCCCCGGAGAATGCCGTGATACGACTTGTCTTGTTATTGCTGGGTGCCGATTTCATCCGCCGCAACTGGCATGCCCTGGCCGTGGCCGGTCTGGCCTGGGGCACCATCGGCGTCTCGTTGATCATTGACGCGCTCGACGGCGTGCTCAATTTCCCGCTGACCCTGTTCGGCTACCTGCTGCTGGTGGAAAGCCTGGTGACCCTGTGGGTCGCCAACAGCGGCATGGGTGCCCAGAAGACCCTGCGCTATGCCAAGGGCGGGTTGTTCCTGCTCATTGCCGTGCTGGTCATCACCCGGCACCAGGCCAGCAACATGGCGCTGGCCATGCTTTTTGGCATTGCCTTCACCATCGGCGGCTCGCTGCAGATCACCTCGGCGCTGGTGGTGCGCTTTCCGCGCTGGCGCATGGCCATGTTCGGCGGGATCGTGCAGATTGCGCTGGCGATTTTTTTCTTCCAGCCCTATCCCACCCATTACAAGGGCACGGTACCTTACTGCATCGGGCTGGGCCTGGTCTTTGGCGGCTGGAACATGATCTGGCTGGCGCTGCGCAGCCGCATGCTGCCGCAGCAGGCCTCGGCCGATGTACTGGTTGAGCGCAACAGCGGCGATGACCGCCCGTTCGATGCCGGCTTGCATGACGGTGCGCCGGACCTGCAGGCGCAACTGGGTGCCGGGGCGCCGGCCCCGGCAAAGCCGCCTTCCGGGGCACAGCCGCCGCTGACCGTGCACGTGTGGACGCCCGCCGGCAGTGCCAAGGGCCCCGCCCGGCGGCAGCCGCTGATCGACCGCTACATCGCCGCCGTCGACAACCAGGGCGTCATCTCGACCGGCCATGCGGCGCTGGAAATCCTGCCCGAGCTCTACATCAGTCTCTATCCGGCCGAAGAAATCGACCGCTCGCCGGACCAGTTCGCCCGCCTGCTGCGCGCCACGGCCGACAATGACGTCAAGGGCCGCTACCTGACCGATTACCGCAGTGAAGCCGCCGCCTGGTGCGAATCGACCGAGAAGATCGTTTTCCGTGATTACCGCCGTCCCTCGCTGGACCGCTTCTGGCAGCACTACCGCCAGACCGAGATCTACAACCTGACCTATCGCAACTGCTCCAGCACCGTGGCGCATGCGCTGGAGGCCGCGCTGGAAGGCGTCATCGGCGGACGCGACCGGCACTGGTTCAATGCGGTCAGGATGATGTTTACGCCCGAGATCTGGGTCGCCAGCCAGATCCGCAAACGCGCCGTGACCATGGCCTGGACCCCCGGCATGGTGCTGGACTATGCCCGCGCGCTGCGCGCCGTGGTGCATCCGCGTCCGCTGTCCTGGGCCGCATCGATGCACCTCGCCCTGCGCCAGAGCCGCCGCCTGCGCAAGGCCTGGCGCACCGCGCGCCGCCAGGCCGACGTCAATTCCACTCTTCTCGACAAACCATGACGCTTCCCCTCCCGGTACAGGAACACTGGATCGACGCCGCTGACGGCACCCGGCTGTTTTGCCGCGACTGGCTGCTGCCCGGGGCCACTTCGGCCGTGCAGATGGTGCATGGACTGGGCGAGCACGGCGGGCGCTATGCCGCGCTGGCGCACTTGTTCAATGCGGCGGGTTGCTCGGTGCGCATCTGCGACCATCGCGGCCATGGCAATTCAGGAGGGCGGCAGGGCAGCCTGATCCAGCCGGATGACCTGCTGCGGGACCTGAAGCAGACCTTCGATGACTTCAGCCGCCGCACCCAGTGCACGCCGCTGCTGTTCGGCCACAGCATGGGCGGGCTGGTGGCGGCGCGGTTTGCCACTGGCGGTTTCAGTCCGGTGCGGGCACTGGCGTTGTCCTCGCCGGCACTGGCGCTGGATCTGTCGGGCTGGCAGCGGCTGCTGCTGAAGGTGTCGTCGGCCATCGCGCCGGGGCTGGCCCTGCCGACCGCCTTGCCGGCCGAGCGCATCTCGCACGATCCGCACGAGGTCCGGGCCTACCGGCAGGACCCGCTCAACCACGGCAAGATTGCGCCGCGCATGCTCAATTTCATGCTCGATGCCATGCACCATGTGGCGCGTGATGCCGCGCAATTCACGCGGCCGGTGCTGTTGCAGGTGGCGGGAGACGATGCCTTCGTCGCCCCGCGCGGCAGCCGGGCCTTCTTCGAGGCGTTGCCGGGCGAGCGCAAGACGCTGCACTGGTATGCCTCGGCCTATCACGAGATCTTCAACGAGGAAGCCGGGCTGCGCGAGCAGGCCATGCACGATTTGCGGGAGTGGCTGGGGCGACTGCCGCCTGCGGAGTAAAAACCGGACAAAGCAGGCGGGATGGAAAGATGAACGCTGAAATCAGCGTGAAGAAGGGTTCAGGATTTAACCTGAAATTACGCATGTAAAGCGCCGTGACGGGCTCCGCCAGGAGCCGATCCGGCGCTTTTGTTCATTCAGGGTTGCCCGCTGGGAACGTTGATGAACTGGCAGCGGCTGTCAAAGCCGACGAAGCCGGGCGCGCAGGCGCAGCCTTGCACGGCCAGCAGCAGGGCGGTGGCGGCGAGGAGAGAGGCAAGTCGCTTCATGCTTCACTTTCGTTGCGTTGGCAAAGCTTGCGAGTGTAATGCGCTGCAGCAGCTTTGCAAGTGAGGCCGCGACCTGACATTTACCTGCAGGCGGCTACCAACATTGCACCAGGGAACATCGCCCAGATATCAATAATGATGATAATGGTGCAATTTTGCGCCAGAATGGTGCGGATCATGCCGCCGATCCGGGCCAAAAGAAAAAGCGGCTTGTCAGCGTTGCAACGCGACAATGACCGCTTTTCAGGACTGCTCCGCGATGCCAGCGGATCTCCTTGCGGAGACCGGCGATCACCCGGCCAGGAGGCTGCTTACTTGACCGAAATCAGGTAGCGCGCGACCATGGCGCCGATGAGCAGGGTGTACGGGAGGATGTCGGCGACGATGTTCATGGTGAGCTCCGTGAGGAAGAAATTGATCTGTTGCATTGCAATATATTCGCTTCACGGGCGCGCTTCCACTTTTGAATGCCAATACCAGTTATCTGTTTTGTGAATAATGTTGCCCTGGGTCGTCAAGATCGCCTGGGTCTGAGGAATATTTCCTTTTAAATCAATGGCTTGACAATTCTGCCTGGCCAGAAGCGACTAGCCCCTGTGATACGGTGTGTCGTCCGTACCACAGGGGCTGAGGTGTAAAACCACACAACCGGGCGCAATTTGTTGCGCCGGAGCGTTCGGCTTACTTGGCCAGTTGCAGGTTGAGACCTCGCAATTCAGTACTGATCTGGATCTGGTAGCTGCCGCCTTGGGCGACCTGCAGGGTCAGCTTGTCGGTGGTTGGCCCGGCATTGCTGCCGAGGCTGTTGACGCGCTTGACGCTGAAATCGTAGCTGCCGGGCTTGAGCCAGATCGACAAGCGTTCGCCACCGGCGATCTGGGCCAGCACGACATCGTTGATGGCCAGTTCCAGCATGTCATTGTTGAGCAGGCCGGCGGCGCGGGTGAAGGTGATCTGCGACAGGCCGGCGGCCTGTTCGGTCATGCTCTTGATGTAGACGCGGGCGGCGGGGATGTCGCCGCTGGCGGTGCGTTCCACCGGGGTGGTGCAGGCGGTCAGCGCCATGAGGAGGGTGAGGCTGGCAGCGAGGGACTTGATCATGTTCTTCTTCCTTGTGGGCGTGTTCAATGCGGTGCTCAGGGGCGAGGGGCAGACGATAGCACGGCTGGCTGCCCGGTCAGTTGCAGCAGATGCCGTTCGATGGCGAACACGTGGCTGTCTTCGGCACCCAGGTCGCGCAGGGCCTGGGCCAGCTTGAGCAGGTATTCGCTGTTGCGGCCGCTGGGGCCGACGGCGCTGGCGATCTGGCGCGCGATCTCCAGCTCGCTGGCCGGGCCGGCGAAGGCTTCATTGTCTTCGGCGGCGATGTAGATCAGGCCTTCTGCCGCCTGGCCGTCCTCGAAGAGCATGGTGGTGGCCAGGCGCAGATAGCCGTTCTTTTCGCGATGATCCAGATGGGCAAAGACTTCCGGCGTGATCAGGTAGGCCATGCCAGCGCAATCGCTGCCTGCTTCCGGCACCAGGGTGACCACGCGCCCGGGGGCCTCGGCGGTGCCGCGGTGATCGTGCGATCCTTGCCAGAAGCGCCGTGCCCAGCCGGTGATGTGGGCCGGGCGGCGTTCCAGGTACGGGAAATCGGCCTTGAAAATGATGGAGCCGTAACCGAACAGCCAGACGCTGGCTTGGTCATCGAAACGGCGCATCTCACGGTTGATGGCGATGGTGTTGACGGACATGGACACAAAGCTGGGCGACGGCCGGGCGTCGGAAGCTTGCCATTATAGAGGGGAACGGGCAGGCGTTTTTGAGCGAAAACTTTCAGGCATAGTCATCGAATCCTGAACTTTTGCGCATAAAATGCAGCCTGCCGGCCCCCTCTGCTGGCCGCAATGGTCCATGCGGCGGCGCTGTCCGCCTGCCCTTGGGAGGGGAGTGCGGCCATCCGGGGCCTCATCCGAATCTTCAGGGGAATATCATGCGTGTCGTCGTCATGCTGCTGACGCTGGTCGTCGGTGTAGTGCTGGCCGGTTGCGAAAAGACCGACTTTGAAAAGAAATCCGAATCCGATGCCAATGCGCGCCGGATCTTCAATCTCAAGAAGGAGTCGTCCAAGGACTGAACCCGGCGACTTCCCAAAGAAGAACAGCAGGCGCGCGGCCTGCTGTTTTCATTTGCGCGCGATCGACGGTTTCAGTGATGCGCGGCGACCGGGCCCTGCGGCGCGCGCAGGGCCTTGGCACATTCATGCACCAGCGCCGGTCCCTGGTAGATCAGGCCGGTGTAGAGCTGCACCAGCGAAGCGCCGGCATCGATCTTGGCCTGCGCGTCGGCACCACTGAAGATGCCGCCCACCCCGATGATGGGGAGGGCGTCACCGACTTCCGCCTTAAGGCCACGGATCACCTGGTTGGACAGTTCCAGCACCGGCTTGCCCGACAGGCCGCCGGCTTCTTCCCCATGCTGCATGCCTTGCACGGCATCGCGGGTGATGGTGGTGTTGGTGGCGATGACGCCGTCGATCTGGTGACGCAGCAGCGCGTCGGCAACATTCTTCACTTGCTCCATATCCATGTCCGGCGCGATCTTGAGCACGACCGGCACATAGCGGCCGTGGTGATCGGCCAGGCGGCGCTGGGCCGACTTCAGCTGCGACAGCAGTGAATCCAGTTCCGAGGCTCCTTGCAGCTGGCGCAGGTTCTTGGTATTCGGCGAAGAAATGTTCACCGTCACATAGCTGGCGTAGGGGTAGACCTTTTCCAGGCAGGCCACGTAATCCTCGGCGGCGCGCTCGATGGGGGTATCGGCATTCTTGCCGATGTTCAGGCCTAGCACGCCTTGACGCTCCTGATAGAAGCGCGAGGATTGCACGTTGGCCACGAAGGCATCCACCCCGCCATTGTTGAAGCCCATGCGATTGATCACTGCGTGGGCGGCCGGCAGGCGGAACATGCGCGGCAGCGGATTGCCCGGCTGGGCGCGCGGGGTGACCGTACCGACCTCGATGAAACCGAAGCCCAGCGCTGCCAGGCCGTCGATGTAGGCACCGTCCTTGTCCAGCCCGGCGGCCATGCCGACCGGGTTGGGGAAGGTAATGCCCATGACGGTGCGCGGATCGGCGGCCGGCTTTTTGGTGACGAAGTCGGTCAGGCTGTAGCGTGCGGCGCAGCGCAGGGCGGGCAGCACCAGATGGTGCGCGGTTTCAGGTTCCAGAGAAAACAGCAGCGGACGCGCGAGCGCGTAGAGGAATTTGTCGGACACGATGGGACGATCAGGAAAGAAGAGGGCCAAAAAACTGCCGCTATTCTAACGCGTGCCGCCGTCCATTCCCTGCCTCGGGGCCGTGCTTGCCCCCAATTTGATGTCGCTATGCCTGTTTTTGCAGACGTTGCGCCACAGAGGTGAAGCTCGCTTCAGCCTTCCAGCAGGTTCCATTCCCCCTCATGGAGGGCTTCCAGCGGCTGGTAGTTGGTCTTGTAGGCCATCTTCTGGCTTTCCTTGATCCAGTAGCCGAGGTAGACGTAGGGCATCTCCAGCTGGCGCGCCTGTTCGATCTGCCACAGGATGTTGTAGGTGCCGAAGGACGCCGCCGGCAGGTCGGGATCGAAGAAGGTATAGACCGAGGACAGGCCGTCATTGAGCACGTCGATGATGCTGACCATGCGCAGGGTGCCGTCAGGCTCGCGGAATTCCACCAGGCGGGTATTGACCTTGCTCTGCAGCAGGAACTGCGCGTACTGATCGCGGCTGTCCTGATCCATGCCGCCGCCGGCGTGGCGGGCGCACTGGTAGCGCAGGTAGAGCTCGTAGTGTTCGTGGGCGTAGGTCAGGTTGGTGACCAGGGTTTGCAGGCCGCGATTGCGTTCCCAAGCGCGGCGCTGGCTGCGGTTGCGTTCGAAGTCGGCTACCCGGATGCGTACCGGGGTGCAGGCATTGCAGCCGTCGCAGTAGGGGCGGTAGGTAAAGATGCCGCTGCGGCGGAAGCCGGTCTTGACCAGTTCCGAGTACACATCTGCGTTGATGAGGTGCGAGGGGGTGGCCACTTGCGAGCGGGCCTGCTGGTCATCGAGATAGCTGCATGGGTAGGGCGCGGTTGCATAGAACTGCAACGTGGAGAACGGCAAGTCTTTGAGATGCGTCATGTGCGTCCTGTCCTGTCTTGCGGGAGGCCGGCGGCGAGGTCTCTGCTGCCCCGTGCGGTCCCTGGAGTCAGGTTCCAATTTACACCATTTTGATGGCCGCAGTGAAGAACCGCGCCAGGCTCAGTCGCGTCGGGCCGACGGGATGCCGTGCTCCAGCAGGTTCAGCGGCTCCCAGCCCCGGATCTGCGGCCACTGGATGGCCGCGCGCAGGTGTTGCAGGAAGTCGCTGCGGGGGATCGGGCGGGCTCCCAGCGAGGCCAGGTGCGAGGTTTCCTGCTGGCAGTCGATCATCTCCACGCCGTGGCTGCGCAGGAAGAACACCAGGTGAGCCAGCGCCACCTTGGAGGCGTCGCTCACGCGGGCGAACATGGATTCGCCGTAGAACATGCGCCCGATGGAGACGCCATAGGCCCCGCCGACCAGTTCGCCGTTGAGCCAGACTTCGGAGGAGTGGGCGTAGCCGGCGCGATGCAGGCCGGTGTAGCCGGCCATGATCTCGGGCGAGATCCAGGTGCCCTGTTCATGGCGGCGCGGTCCGGCGCAGCCTTGCATGACCTGTTCGAAGACGGTATCGAAGGTGACTTGCCATAGGCCGTCGCCGTGGCGGCTGCGTTCGATGCGGCGCAGGGTCTTTTTGAGGCTGTCGGAGACGACGAAGTGATCGGTGCGCAGGACCATGCGCGGGTCGGTACTCCACCAGAGGATGGGCTGGCCTTCGGAGAACCAGGGGAAGATGCCGTGGCGATAGGCTTCCAGCAGCCGCTGCGGCGACAGGTCTGCGCCGGCCGCCAGCAGCCCGGCCGGGTCGGCGAGGGCGCGGGAGACATCGGGGAAGGGCGTATCGAGGTCCAGCCAGGCGATCATCCGCGTGCTCCTGCGGATCAGATCATGCGGCGGCGGATGTCTTCGGTGTGCAGCGTGAAGCTGCCTTCACCGTTGCGCACGTTCTTGAGATCGGCAAAGAAGGCGCGCAGGGTGAATTCCACCGTGGGGAAGGCGATGTCCTGCCAGGGGATCTGGTCTTCTGTATAGAGGGCCACTTCCAGGCTTTCGACACCGGCCTGGTAGTCGAGGTCGAGCAGGGTGGCGCGGTAGAAGAGGTGGACTTGGTGTACGTGGGGCACGTTGACCAGGGAGAACAGTTCGTGCAGTTGGATGTGCGCGCCGGCTTCCTCTTCGGTTTCGCGGCGGGCGGCGTCTTCGGTGGTTTCGGCGTTTTCCATGAAACCGGCCGGCAGGGTCCAGTAACCGAGGCGCGGCTCGATGGCGCGCTTGCAGAGCAGGACCTTGGTTTGGCCATCCTGATCCCAGACGGGGATGGAGCCGACCACCATCTTTGGATTCTGATAATGGATTGCACCGCAGTTGCCGCACACATGGCGCAGCCGCGTGTCATCGGGAGGGATCTGCAGGGAGACTGTGTGGCCGCACTCGGAACAGAATTTCATAGAGGCTCGGAAGGTGTCTGTCTATATATATAGTAGGGAAAGGCCCTTGGTGCATTTTCTTGCCGCGGCGACGGGGCCTTGGGACGCTGTCCTGGACGGCTGCGGGAAGCTGCAATGCGGTTAGGAGTGTATCACTGTAAAAAGATTGCAGAAAATGTTTGCATTCCGATTTTACCTGCCCTATAATTGTTTTCTTCAGACGCGGGGTGGAGCAGTCTGGCAGCTCGTCGGGCTCATAACCCGAAGGTCGTAGGTTCAAATCCTGCCCCCGCAACCAGTTTTAGAGACATGCCGCTAGAAGCTAGTAATAGTTTCTCAGCGGCATTGTTGTATTCAGCGTAGATATTCTCGCCTTCGGCGACGACATCGATTTTCCCATAGAGCTCGGCCACCAAAATGCGCGCCTGCTGCACGTCAGCGGCCAGGGCGCTTTCCAGGTTGGCCATAGTCTTCTTGATCCTTTCCCCGATTTCTCCTGCAGACGGCCCGTCACTGCCGGCCCTTGGCTTGCTCGCCGCCAGTTGGCCGCGCTCGGCCTCGGCCGCTCGCAGCCGATCCGCCAGCGCCTGAGAGGCACCGATACTGGCGATCGCATCCACCAGCCGCTGAATTTCGCCGTCCAGCTCCTTGCGCCGGACCGCCGCCGCTGCGCCGTCGGCCGCACTGCTGCGCTGACGCTCGGCGATGATGGCCTGCACCTGGCGTCGCAACTGTTCCTGCGCGGCAGGCGACAGCAGCTCATCGCGCAAGGTCTCCAGCAGGTTCTTGTCCGCGGTCTCCCGCTTGAAGTGGATGCCCTTGCAGACCGTTGGCCCGCGATCCTTCCTGTTGGCGCAGCCGTACAGCCGGGAATTGATAGCCACGATGGCCCCGCCACAATACGGGCATGCCATCAGGCCACCAAACAAGGTCCGTACCGGCGCCCCCTGTTTGCGGCCAGGCAGTCGGCCATCGAGCCGCTTGCGCACGGTCTGCCACAGCTCATCATCAACGATGCGCAGCTCGGGCACCTCGATTTCCCGCCACTCCTCGCGCGGCCGGTCTACCCGCTGCCGCTTGCCGGTGTCCGGATCCTTCACCCATTGGGAGCGGTTCCATATATACAGACCCTGATACAGGCAGTTGTTGAGGATGCCGCTGCCCTTGTTGGGCGAGCCGTAGATGGCTGATACCACCCAGGTGCTGGCGCGCGGGGAGGGGACTTTACGGGCATTGAGCTCATGGGCGATGCGCTGCACGCTCCAGCCTTCTGCGTAGCGCGCGAAGATCCAGCGCACCCAGCCGGCCTGAACATCGTTGACCTGATACTTGCTGCCGAGGTGGTCGCGCACGATGTCATAGCCATAGGACTTGCCGCCAGCGGCATAGCCGCGTTCGACCTGGCCGGCCTGGCCACGATGCGTCTTGTGCCGCAGATCATCGAGGAACATCTCATTGATGAGCCCGCGCACGCCCCGCATGATCTTGCGGCCACCCATGCGGCTGTCGTAGCTGTCGGCCACGCCGATGATGACGATGCCGCGGTGCTCCAGGCGGCGCACTAGTTGCTCTTGCTCTACCTGGTCACGCGACAGACGGTCCAGGCCTTCCACGATCAGCACGTCGAAACGACCGTTGAACGCATCCATGAGCAGCCGGGCACCGCCAGCACGCCGGGCTACCGGCGTGGAGCCGGATACCCCGTCGTCACTGTAGCGCTGGGCAACTTCAAGCTCTTCACGCTCGGCGCGCCGGGTGCAGATGGTGAATTGATCCTCGATGGAGGCCTCGCGCTGCTTGTCGGTGCTATAGCGTGCGTAGATCGCTGCTTTCATGGTGCTGAATATAGAGTGCTTTTTCGGTTTCATCGTCGCCGGATATTTCCGGCGCCTGCTGCAGAACGTCGTTTACCACCTGCTCAGCCAGCATTCGGAGAAGCTGGCCCCAGGCAGTAGGATTTTTAATTGCGAGCATCCATTCTCCCCCTGTCGATAATGTTCGCGCTGTAGTCGCTCAGGCACAGACGTCTAGCTTCGCAGTTCGGGCTATTGCGGCGCACGTCTCCGGCATCATCGCAGGTGAGGATGTCTGCCAACGGCACGCCACGGAAGAGACCGGCCGGCTCGTTATCCAGCTCCACCCAGGCGAATCGCTCGCCGTTGCCCAGGTGCTGACGAATGACCGACACATAGCCCGCCAGCACGCCATCGTCAGGCGTGTTGAACGTAATGCGGTCGAGGGCCTGGGGTGGCTGCATCACGAAGTCGCGCGGCTTGCTGGCGGGGGCGATCACATCAAATTTCACAGGTGCATTCATTGCTTCTTCTCCTTGGTGGCCGTTACAGAACACACACCAAAGCGATCGACGGCGGCGGCGATCACGTCGCAGCTATGGGCTGCGATGGCGGTGTATGAATGGCGTGCGCTGGCGGTGCGCACGACGACACGAAACGCGGTCATGGGGCGTTCCCTTTCGTTGGGTTGGTATCAATCGGAGGTTCGGTCACATCGAGGCGGCCGGCACGCCAGTCGGCCACCTGGCGCGGCGTGCCGTAACGCGGTGACTTGTCCGGCAGCGGCACCATGCGCGGCCAGGGGCATGCCTTGATGGCGTCCCATGAGGCCAGGGCCTGGCGCTGTTCGTCGGCCGTCATGGCCGGTGCTGGCCACGCTGGCATGTCATCCACCACCGGCCGGGGCCAGGGGCATGCGCCCAGGGCGAGCCAGGCATGATCGATCTGCGCGGCCTGGTCCGGCTGGAACATGACCGGTGCCGGCGCGGTCTTCGGTTCGAAGGACGCATCGGTCGCAAAGGCAGGCGCGGCGGGCTGCGTACAGTTATTTACACGAGTCCAAGGGAACCCCGAACCCGCCGATGAGCGAGCGTCGTTCCCTTGAACTGGCGTCCATGTATGCCGAACGGATTTAAAAACCACACCGGCCATCTGGCGGCATTGCACGCCATAAGGCATGACACGCTCGCACTCTTCATAGCGCCCGGTGACCGTCTTGGTTTCTTTGGCCAGGGTGACCATCAGATCGTCGCGCTTCACGATGGCGCCGCCTTGGGCACGCAAATAGCTCGCCCAGCATGCGCGCTTCTCGCCCTCGACCTTTTGTACGGCATCCCAGGCGGCGGCCATCGCCGGCGGCGCCTCTTGCACCATGTCGGCCGGAACACGGCGCAGCTCGCGCCAGACGCTCACAGGAGCGCCGCCCCACTGCTGGAACTGCCGAATGCCCCAGCGGGCGGCCCAGGCTTCTACACGAGCCGATGGCGTCAGCTCATAATCACCGGCCGTATCAGTGGTCACCACGTAGCCTTCTTTGGTCTTGTGGTCGGCCACGCCGTCAATGTTCTTGGCCACATACTTGGCGATGTAGCCGGCGGCGCTGCCCTTCGACCAATCAATGCGCTTCACGTCGAGCCGGCGCTTGAATGCACCCGGCTCGCCACGGTCCACGCGCCAGGCGTAACGCTTCATCACGCGGATAGCGCGGCCGGCCACGTCCTTGACGTGTGGCGTGGTGTAGCCCGGCAGAGCGCGCACGAACACCAGCATGTGCCAGTGCGGGCATCCATCGTGGTGCGGCTCAGCAATGCGGAAGCCGTACAGGCCGATGCCGCGCCGTGCCAGCGCCGAGCGCGCCAGGGCCGTCATCTTGCCCAGGTATTTGTTAGCCGTGCGCGGATCTGAGCCGTCATATTTCGGATTGGGCTTGCCGCTATGTAGGGTTGCGTGAAAGCGGGACGGGCAAGACCACGTGAGGAACAGGCCCTCGTCCTTGCACTCGCGCGCAATGGTTTCAAAGCCGTTGATGCGCAGCATGAGCTCACCCCGCCGAATAGTTTTATTCGCGGTGGTCTTCTCGGCCAGCTCCGCGATGCTGAATTCCTGCCCAGCTTCGTTGCGCACCATCGTTGCTTCTAGGGCCGCTGCATTGCGCTTGTTCTGCGCCAGGCGCGACAGCACCGCATCATTGCTGGCATAGGGCTCGCCGTGATAGTGGACATAGCCTAAGCGGATATTGCCGCCCTCGAAGGCACGGCCGACCACCTTGCGCAGCTGGCGGCGCCACCAGCGTGGGTCCACTACCCGCGCGATGATGGCGCGCAGGTCATCGTCGTCCACCTCGGGCACTTCAATGCCGTAATCGCTGCATTCCTGCTCGATGATGTCGCGGGCGTGCGTGTCGGAAATCGCCTTCCAAAGCATCTTCTTGACGTTCTCGGCGGCCTTCTCGGCAGTGGCGCAGATTTCCGCATCATCCTGTGAAAGATCAATCCCGGCCGGCACGTAGTGCGCGGCGAAGTCACGCACGAAATCGAGTGCGACCGGCTCGAAGATCCGGCGCCAGTGCCATACCGACATGAGCTCAAGCGCCTGGCTGACAACACGGCCGCGCCACTTCAGTGGGATGCGTTCCAGTTCGCTGGCAAACTGAGGCGAATCGAGAAAAGCCTTGTGCTGGCGTCGCGTCTTCGCGTCGACTTTTCTATACTGCATTGAGGACTCTTTCGTAGGTCGAGATTGCGCGCAGCACGGCATGGCGCATGGCCAGACGTTCGGCTTCGGTAAAGGAGTGAATGGGGGATTCCCAGCGGTCCGCCGAGAGTCCTGCCAAGGCCAGGATGTGCCTGCGCACTGGTCTGGCAGTGGCCGCCCAGGAATAGGCGACGCCGATCTGATGGTTTGGCCGCTTGCGTGAGCGCAGCAGCATCATGGCCTTTTCCAGCTCGGCTTTTGCAGCCTCATCACCCGGTGGTGTCGGCACCTGTGCCGCACGCTCGCGCAGCAGATCTGTGACGGGCCGAAAGGACGCGTGATCCTTGATACGGGCGCAACGCATGATCAGCCTTTCACCCAGCCCAACGCCGCCAACATGGCCGGCGCCAGCAGCAGCAATCCAGCAACGAAGTAACTCAGCACGCTGCGCATCACCATTCCCCAAGCAGACCATCAATGCGCTGCAGGCGCGCAGCGAGCCGGTTCGAAATGACGTTCTTGCCTTCCCAGATGACATTCCAGCGCACCTCGTCGATGAGCGCAGCTTTGTGCATCAGCATGCGCTGCGCGCAGCGGAATTCCTTCAGATCCTCATCCATTCGAAGCCTGGTCAAGGTGAGTGCGTTGATGGCTTTTTGCTGATCGATAATCGTGGCCATGATTTTTAAGGGTGAGCGAATCCCGCGTGCGCCATAGGGCGCACGGCAGGCATTGATTTATCGGGAGTTGGGCGGCCGCTTAGACGGTCGCGAGGTCTAACGTCATCTGGTTCTTGGCAGCCAGAAATGCGCGCGAGGAAATCGGAATGCGCACTTCCGGATTCGGCATGGCCGACATCGATACCGTACGCGATACCTCAAGCGTGGCCACGAAGGTATGGCCGCATTCGACGTTCTGGCATTGGTACGTGATTTCTTTCATCATCGACGACATGGTGCGGCTTTTGGCCGCTCTCACACGATTTTGGCAGTGTGGGCACGGAATGCTGATTACGCGCATGGCTTCTTCCCCTCGACGGCATAGAGCACTCTTGCCTTGCCGGTAACACGCTTTGCACCTTCACGAACCGCTGCGGAAAAAACGAACTCGGCGGCGTCTTCGATTGTCTCGAATCCCTCGCACACCATCAGTCTTTCCAATGCCTCAACGAGTGCAGGGCTTATCAGCGTCAGTTCGATATCAGGCATTTTGAGGCACTAAAAAGTGGCTCTTGAGCGCCTTGGTTTGCATGTTTTGATTGATTACTATGGGTACATCACGAGCAACAACGAACTCAACGGCCATATGCAGCATCATGTCGTGGGCCAAGGTCGCCAAGTTTTCACCCTGCAGTTGGGCGAGCGACTTCATGAAAGCATAGTTGTCGGCGTTGCAGCGGATCACGATTCGGTGATCGCGGATGTGGCGCGGATCGTCGTACATAGGTTCCCCCTGGTCAGGCGGTTGCGGATTGGTGTTCTTTTTCGTAGGCCTGAATACCTTTCAGCACCATGAGGCGGAGAAAGGACGAGCGAGTTCGATGGTCTTGAACCGCATAGGCCGAGATTTTTTCCGCCTCGCGAGAATCCAGGCGGGTGGTCACAACCACTGAGGTGACATCTCTGGTGGCTGGAATGTCAGCCTCATTTCCTGGTGGCAACGAAATGGCAGATGTAGACATAGAGTAAAATTTGTATACGTCACTTAGCAATGACGGAAATATAGTATCTAAAAACATACCCGTCAAGAGTTTTTCAATATGGAATTAAATACATTTGGCGAGCGATTAAAGAGCGAGCGCAATAGGCTTGGCCTTTCGCAAGAAGCATTCGCTGCAGTCGGGGGCGTCAAGAAATTAGCCCAAATTTCGTACGAACAAGGGAAAACACTTCCTGACATCGGGTTTATGGTGGCGGTGTCGAAGATCGGTGTTGATGTGACTTACGTTATGTTTGGCGTACCTACTCCTGGAGCTTTGTCGGCTGAGGAGGATCAGTTATTGAGCGGTTTTCGAAAACTTGATCTTATGGGAAAGGTACGAGTGCTAGGTGTCATCGAAGGCGCAGTTCCTCATGAAAAACCTAAGTCTCGACATATGGTTTCAATCGCCGGAAGTGTTGGCCATCAGGTCAACGGTGACGTCTACGGCACAGTCACCAATGGGGATATCCCCAGCAAGGTGAAAGCCCCTCGCGGGAAGACTGAAAAGAAAAGATAGAGGGTGCGCAATTCGGCATCGGTCGGGTTGCGCTTTTTTTCGTTTTTTTGCGTAACAAGTAGTAGATGTTTAAGCGTTATTTTGTAGGGAAGTAATGGAGCACAAATTGCATATTGCAGGGGACGTCGCCCATCTGGTTAATGGTAACGTTCATGAGGCGCCGCAACTAAGCAGCGTGGTCACTCTTAATGTGTTGGGTGATAACAAAAAGGTAGAAACTCTTACTCAACTTCAGCGCCGTACCATCGCCGATCTAATCGATCAACTTTGTGCGAAGACAGGCGAGGAACGTCTAGCGCTGTACCGCATTATTCTGACGGATTTCGGTGCGACCAAAATGAAGTTCATGCCGCGCGAAAAGTATCCCCAAGTGAAAGCTCAAATCAATCAGTGGCTTGCCGAGGCTAAACAAGGTAATGCACCCTTGGAAAAAGACTCAACTTCAATCCTCGAAAAAGAATCTAATATCTCGCCACCACAAGAGCCCGCGCCTGTCGCCGTATCCACAACCATCTGTTCTACCTGTGTCGAGAAAGACATTGGGTACATGCGCCTAGAGCGAAACACTCGCGGTCTGTGGGTCTTGATCATCCTGCTCGCTACGATATGTGGATGGTCCCTATACAAAATGCCCGCGTCGGCCGCACCGGAACAGGTTGCAGACAACACGTGTTTTTCGGAAGGCAAGGCATACTCGACCGGTGGCACCATCAGAGTGGACGGCGATCTGATCAAGGAATGCACCTACGATGCGACGGCCGGCAAAGTATTTTGGTCGAAGCCACGATAGTCAATCGGCGTTATTCTCCGCGATGATATCGCGCACTTCTCGGATTTTGGCCCACTCCAAGGCTGCGGCGCGTTTGGCACTTTGCTTGGTGGCGTAAGTTCGCTTGAGCGTTTTTGTATTGTCGGCTTTACCTGCTAACTCAGTGCCCTTGTTACTCTTCTTTTTTGCCTTGTCGTGCCATTCCGCTTTCACGCCGGTGATGCCTTCCTCTGGATCATGATCGAGCTCGCGCTCAGTGTCGGCCGTTTCAGTTTTGGTCTCGAACTCGATACGCGTGGTAAAACCGCTTCCAGTGATGGAATGTGTAACGGTCTTCGATAGCCATTCAGTGGCGTCAATGTCTGCCTTGAAACCGGATACTACTACCGGCGATTGCGGCATGATGCTGGCATCCCCTAGCGCCAGCTGCATTTCGAAGGTGGCCAGGCCACGTTCGATGCGTTGCCACTCGGCCACAGCGGCAGCACGCGCATCGGCCTCGTTCGCAAAGGTGGTGCGCAGGCGCTTGCTATTACCGGCCTGGCCAGCGACGACACTGCGCCGCCGCCCATACTTCTCATCCATCCAGAACGCGCGCACGCCGCTGTAGGCGTCCGATTCAGAGCTGTGATATCGGTGCTGGTCCCCCAGCGCACGCACTACCTTCACCACCGGCAGCGGCTTGCCGCTGGCCGTGCGGCTCTCATTGATCGGCATGAACAGCAGCGTGTCATTCTTCACGGTGGCCACCGCGTCATATTTCTTGCCCAGGCGGCGCAGCAGTGCGGAATCGCTCTCATGCGTCTGGTCCAGGTGCTTGATGGCGATGCCGCGCAACCCGGCCGAGATGCCGGACGCCAGGCCATTACCAGCGGCGATGGCGTCCACCACGGCGCCGAGCGTGGTCTCGTGGAAACTGCGGTCTCGCTGCTGTCGAAACGCATCAATCATGCTGGCCGACCTGGCCCGGATAGTAAGCCGATCCGGGGCACCGCTGTGCTCCACCTCGGAGACCACGAACGCGCCCTTGTCGACCAGAGGCGAACCCAGCCAGCCGAGCGCGAAACTCAGCTTTGCCCCTTTGGGCGGAATCTTCAGTTTGCCGTCGGCGTCGTCCAGCTCGATGTCCAGTTGATCGGCTTCGTCACCCCGGCATTCGCGCAAGGTGATGCTCATGAGCCTGTCGGAGACAGGCCGGCTGATGTCCTTGTCCTCGATAACAATGCGGAAGGCTGGTGCGGTGGTGGTCATTGGCCAGCCCCACCGAACTTACCGACGATGCCACCGACCGTGGATTTGACGCCATCGATGGCGCTGCCGACCACGTCGCGCGCCTTGTCGGCGATGCTGTTCGTGACGCCGTCAATGTCCACCATGTTGCGCAGATCCGAGATATCCCCCAGACCGAGCGACGACAGCACACTATCGTCGGTGCGCTTCAACTTGATGGTGAACTCGATACGCTTGGCGTCACCATAGCCGTCCAGCACAGTGCGTCCTTCATCCATGCTCTCGATCACATACGAACCATAGATGCGCCCCGTACCTTGGATCAGGAACCAGCTCTTGCCGGTATCGGCCATCAGGCGCAGCGCGTCCAGCGAGAACGCACTTCCAGTCAGCTCCGGTGCAATCCAGCCCGACAAAGTGATGGCGTCATCCCCCTTACCGGTGTACTGCAGGGCATCACGCCGCCCCACCCGCGAATTGCTGGCGAACTTCCATTGCGTCTGCCGCTGCAGCTCCTGATAGGCCAGTGTGGGCAAACTGAAGACGAACATTCCCAGGATCATCATCATGATTTTTTCCTTAATCCCAATCTGCAAGGTTCGAGCGCTGGCGCGACGCCTTCATGCGGTCGCGACGGTCCAGCTCGGCGGCCACCGCGCGTGCGATGGCTTGCTCATCCATGCCGGGCGTCGGCTGGATGATGATTTGCACGGTGTCGCCCTGGTAAACGACAGGCTGCGCACCGGCAGCGCTGAGCGGTGGCCGGCTGTCAAAGGCCATCGCTGGCATGCTGCCCGCGCCAATGGCCACGGCCGCGCCGGCGCTGGCCAGCTTGCCCGCCAGGCTGCTGACCGTGGACAGCGGCCCGTCCTGGCCACGATTCAGGCCCACGGCCAGGCCCTGCATGGTGTAGTCGCCCAGCTCCGCAAAGACCCGGCTCGGGCTATGGATGTCGAGCTTTTCCTTGAACCAGCCGATGACACTGGCCCCGGCGCCCAGCACTGCATCCTTCACAGCACCAATGCCGCTGGTGATGCCATTGATCAGGCCGCGCAGGATCATGGCGCCGAACTCGGTAAATTTGGCCGGCAGCTCGATGCCAAACCAGCTCAGCACGCCCGCAAACGCCTGGTAGAACAGCCCCGCCGGAGACCAATTCAAGATCAGCGCGCCCACGCCGGCCAAGCCGCCCGCGAAGGCGCCGCGTACCTGCTGCCACAGGTTGCCGAAGAAACCTGCGATGGGTTCCCAATTGCGGTACAGCAGATAGGCAGCGGCAGCGATGGCGGTCACCGCCAGGCCAATGGGGTTCATCAGGAAGATCCGCCCCAGCCACATGAAGACCGTGCCAACGCCGCGGAGGATCGGCATCAGTAAATTCCCCTGCAGCCCGATCTTGGCGAACAGGACGTGCAACATGGCGTAGGGACCGATGACGGACGCCAGGGCCAGCATCAGCGGCCCCATCACCACCATGATGGCTGCGATGGCGGAGAAGCCCACGATCATGGCCTTGGCCGTGGCGGGATTGCGCTCCATGAAGCCGGTCAGCGCCTGGACGGCATTAGTAGCCATCTGCAGGCCAGAAGCGTAGAGCGGCAGAATCTTGGTGCCGAGCTCCAGTTTTAAGTCCGCCACCTTGGCCAGGGTTTCCAGTTCTTTGCCGCTGGCCGTGTCGCGCCCGAGCTTGTCGAGCTCGTCAATGTTGGCGGCACCCCGGTTCAGTTTCTCGTTCTTATGGATCTGCGTGCGCTGCTGGTACATGGTGGAGAAGAGCTGCGCCGCCGTGCGGTTCGAGAAGATCCCGCCGATGGCGTCGAGGATGCCTTTCTCGTCGGTGATGCCCTTGCTGGCCAACTGCGGCAAGAGCACTTTCTCCATCCATTCGAACTGGTTCTCGCGGAACAGATCCGCGCCCTTGATGGCGCCAGGATTCAGGAACGAGACCTGGCCGGCCTTGTCGTGCTTGACCTTGAATTGGTCACCGATCAGGCCCAGGTCCGCCAGCATGCCGATAGAACGCTTGGTGGTGCGGCCCTGGTAGAGGTTCTGGTAGGCGCTCATCATCGAGGTGCCGACCCGATTGCCGCCCATTTCTTGCACCAGGGATTCCATTTGATAATAAAAGGATTCGTCCTTGAGCCCCTTGGCCGCAATACCGCCCGTCTTGATCAGGTTCAGCCACTCGCCCGGGCCGACCCGGCCGCCCGTGGCGGTCAGCACCTGCTGCACCATGTTGGCCTGCTTGGAGAAGGTGCCGATGTCCTTGGTGCCGTTGCGCATTTCGATGACCTTCAGCATGTCCATGAACTTGCGCTCGTTCTCAGCGCCCTCGGCTTCCCCATAGAAGGCGTGATTACCGAATTTCATCTTGGCCATCATGGGCGCGACCATTTCGGCGTGGTGCGTGTCGCCAAAGGCTGTGATGCCATCGCGCAGCAACTGCAGGTTGTCGAGCTGGCTGGTGCCGTAAGTCTTCATGTCACGTGCGAACTTGATCGCCTCGGCGGTCGCCGCCGGCCCCAGGCCGAGCGCACGCACACGGCCGTTCTCGGTTTCGTAGTGTTTGGCCTCTTTCAGGCCGGCCAGCATCGGCGCGCCCATGGCGGCGCCACTGGCCGTAGCACCGACGCCGGCCGCCGCCAAACCACCGGCCGTACTGCGCAGCTTGTCGGCGCGCTGGCGGGCATTGGCCATGACCTGCTGCTGACGATTGCTGGCGGCCAGCTTCTTTTGCTGGTCGGCCAACTCGGCGTTGGTGGCGGCAATGCTGTTCTTGAGCCAGGTCTGCGCGTTGGCAAGCTGGCGCGAACCTACACCCGCATCCGCCAGGCGCTCGCGCAGCGCTCGATACTGCGTGCCTTGGCGCTCGCTGGCGTCCTGCAGAGACTTGACGCTGCGCACCGCTGCATTGAATTCGCGCGTCATGGCGCGGGTCGGGTTTTCAGTGGCCTTCATCCTGGCCGCCAGCTCGGCGACACGCTGCTGCGCGGTGGCCAATTCGGCATTCGTCTTGCGGATGCCCTGGTGAAGCTCGCGCAGGCCGTTGAGGTCGCTCTGCTGCTTGTTCAGCTCCCGCAGGCGGTCGCTGGTATCTTTCAGTGCCTTGCCAGTGTCACGGGCGCCGCCGGCAATCTTCTTCAGCGGGGCGGTGATCTTCTCCATCATGGAGAACACCACCTGCATTTTCAGTTCATTTGCCATTTACTCTGCCCCGCTTCTTACTCGCGCTCGCTCGCGCCACTTCATGAGGTCCGCCAGCTCCAAGTCATCCATCGCGGCCGGTGGCCAATGAAACACCGTCGCGATGTCCGCCATGGCGTCTTCTACTTCGATTGGGAGACCAAGGCGCGGTCCGCCTTCGGTGCCAAAAAAACAGAGACCTCCATGCCGCACTTGATCAAGTCGGCTGGGTCCATGGCGGCGACATCGAACTGCGTCAGGGCGGGCTCACTGATGCGCGGCAGCACCACCTGCAGCGCGCTCACATTCATGTTCATGAGATCCATCAGGCTGACGCCACGCAGGGCACCGGACTTGGGGCGACGCAGGGTCAGTTCGCTGATTTGGGTATTGCCGCGCGTCAGCGGCTCGTCCAGCTCGATGACGACGGTTTCGATTTTGGTGGCGGGTGCGGTGGTGGTGGTCATGGTGTTTCCTTGTCAGATAGGGAAAGGCAGGCGGCGGGATGCCGCCTGGCGATTACAGGCCGATGGCCTTGCGGATGTCAGCACGGCGGTCTTCGCCGCCGACGATTTCGATTCCGTTCATGAAGTCGAAATCGAATATCACTTCGTTGTCGATGGTGAGCTTGTAGGCGCTCAGGGGCATGCTGAATTTGTGCGAGGTGTCGTCACCCACCTTGGCATTGCCCATATCCACTTCTTTATAGCGGCCGCGCACGGTGATTTCGACCGCCTGCACGGAACCATCGTCATCGTTCTGGTAAGCGCCGGCGAAGCGCAGTTGCACGGCGCCATGGGACTTGGCCGCGTATTGCTTCAGTGCTTCCTTGACCAGGCCGCCGGCGGTCCACTCCAGCTGGATGGCTTCCTGGCCCAGGTCCACCGAGACGGGGCCAGACATACCGCCCGCGCGGTATTCCTCCATCTTGCGCGACAGCTTCGGCAAGGTCACCTCAGTCGCCATGCCGGCAAAGCTGATGCCGTTCTCGAACAGATTGAAATCCTTCAGTTTGTGGGGCATGCCCATGTCTTGCTCCTATAAATTTGGGGCGGGAGGTGGCCGGGCGTACCGGCCACCCATCCATTAGGCCGCGACGCGCGCGGCGAAGTCGGTCAGGTATTGGTCGGTGATGCGTTGCTGGAACAGCAGATTTTCCACCGGGGGCACCGGCGTGTAACCGTAGTCGATGGTCAGCTTGCCGGCCTTCAAGGTGTCCTTGTCGTTGAACTGCTCATCGAACCAGGCTTCACCGTCGATGATGTAGCCGCTGGCCTTCAGGGACCGGAACTTGGCATTGATGCTAGCCACCAGATCCTTGACGAGGGAAGGCGTCATCGGCAGGTCGACATAGACCATGTGCGCCTCGGCGATGGTGTCGGCCAGCACCTGCGCGGTGCGGGTGTAGTTCTCGAAGGGGAAGTAACCGCCCTGGATTTCGCAGGTGCGCGAGCCCCAGAAACGATAGCCGCTCATGTTGATGAGAGTGGTCACTTCCTTGGCATTGAGTACGCCGGCGTCCGTCGCCGGGTCTTGCAGATCCCAGAACACGTCCCGGCTGATGCCGGTCGGACCGTTCACCACCACGTTAGAGAGGGTCTTGTGCCAACCGGTCTGCTCGTCGATCTTGGCGCGCAGGCCCAGCGCGTAGGCAACGGCCGAGATACTGACATCCGCGTTCGAGGTAGTGTCCCAGGATACGAATTCCGGCCAGATCAGCATGACTTCACGCTGACCGAACTCCGCACGGTAGGCGGTGGCGGCCACTACCGTGGCGCAGTTCCAGCAGGATGCGTAGACGAAGGCGCGCAGGGTCTGCGCCAGGGAGGCCAGCGCATTGGTCACTGCCTTCGTGTCCAGGCCAGGCGCGCCGAGGATACGCGGCTTGATACCCAACTTAGCCTGCGCCGCCAACAGTGCCTTGGCACCGGTATAACGGCCCTCGGCCGAGACGCCGCCGATAACCAGGCTGGTTTGCTCGGCCTCGTCGTCACCTTCGGCCACGCGCACCAGCACGACCAGGGGTTTAGCTTGTGCCGCGATGGCTTCCAGCACGCGCCGCATGGTGCCGCGCTTGCCGGCCTTGGCCTGTGCCGCGACGACATTGGTAATCAGAACTGCGGTATCCAGGGGGAAGGCGTCCGCGTCCGCATCGTCGGCCGTGACGATGACGCCGATAACGGCGGTGGAGATAGTGCGGATGGGGCGCGTGCCTTCGTTGATTTCGATGACGCGCACGCCATGGTGGTAGTCAGCTGCCATAGTGATAACTCCTAGTGGTTCGGATTAGGCTTGCGCCGGGGATTCGCTGGGCGACTCTTCGGCCGGTTCAGGCGACGGAATCTCTTCGATGATCCATTCGCCCACCGTGTCGTAATTCGGCTGCACCGGCTTGAGTGGCGAGACCCAGCGGGCACGGTGCCCGTCCGGGATTTCGGGCAATGCGATTTGCACTGCTTGGAATGGCACATTGAGGCGGTCTTCCAGCGGGAAGGGGTACGCGATCAGGGCATGGAGAAAAATGCCGCTGTCGTCGGTCTGGTAGCAGGTAACAGGTGTCATGGTCAGATATGAATGCGAGGCATGAAGGCAGTATGTTTCGGGGCAGTTTCGGCCGATCCGGCGGAGTTGGTCAGTGCTGCTCTATCCATATTCACGCTAGAGCCGCCTGCATTCACGATGAAAGAGCCGCTGCGATCAACCCAGGCGCCATTGCCGCCCATTCCGTGAGCGTGAGCTTTGAGGGTGTCCGCCTTGTAGGAACCCAAGACCACGGCCTGGCCGGTATCGGCATCCGTGCCGGCGAAACGTGTGAACACGTCGCGCAGGTCCGGGAAGCGGAAGGTGTTTGCGTCTACATCGGCAAACTTGAAGACCTTGGTGGACCAGGCGGCAGTGGACACAGCGTGGCCGTTCTGCTGCGCCCATGCCCATATGGACGCCTGGCTGGTCTTGGACCCCAAGCCCCCTACTAAGTCGGCTTCGTAGGAGCGCGGCGCGGTCGTGGTGCCGAACTCCAGCGCACCGCATCGCAGGGTGCGGTAGCCCTGGAATGCGCCCGCACCAGTGACTTCTACCCACTCCATCCATCCCAGGCCGGGAACATAGATCAGCGCGGCTGCCTTCTCGGTTGGAACGTTCTGGAACACCAGGGGACCGGTGATGATGCTGTCTGCCAATTGGCTCATGTGCGTTATTCCTGGATCTGCGCTTGGAGCGCGTCAATCTTTTCTTGGATGGCTCGCAGCGCAGCGGCGTCCCCGTTGAGGGCGAATGCGCGTTGTGCTGCTGGCTGTTCCTGTTGCTCGATGGCTGCGATTTGCATGGTGATCGCGGCGTTGTGGGCCGCCTTCGCGGCAGATTGGTCCACCTCCCATGCATGCCCATTCCACGTGCCGAATTTCGGCGGCTCTTGGTCAGTCAATCCGGCCTCTTGGGGCGTCATCCCCAGGCGGGTGTGTTGCTCTTGCAGGCCCGTGTCGGTCCTCCAGTAGAGGCCACGGTAGTCATTGACCTCACGCCACGCACCGGCGCGGTAATCGGCCGGCACGGCGCCAGCATCATCCAGATAAGCCAGCGCACAAGCCGGATTGACAAAGCCCGGCGGCGGGTCGATGGTGGCGAAGGCCGGGAGGCGGAATTCACCGGGTAGTTGCGGATCTTCGCGGGCGGTATCGCTGGACAGCAGCTCTCCGGTTTCATGGTTGTAGTGAAAGATTTGCATGGCACTCAATAAACGATGATGGGGAGATAGGCTCGGTTTTTCGGGCGAGTCTCAGCACCGCCATAGGCAAGCAATGGTGATGCACGGCTCACGTTGCCGCCGGATGCATAGTCATAAACGGCACCGCCTCCACCAAATATCCAGTAAGCCGCGCCGTTGGTATGGTTGTGTGACTCCACCGATTGGCCTTCTTCCGAGCCAACCTGACGGCCCGTGAATGTTGCATTGACGGCACCCCCGGCCGCAGCGGCTAATGACAAGGTGATGCTAGTTGCAGAGGTGATTGATTCGACAGTGGCCCCAGCCGGAACGCCAGGCGCTGTAAGGCTCTGTCCGATGTAGAGACCTTTGGTAGTGCCAAGCCCTGTGACAGCTTTGGACCCGGCAGTGAGCGTCATCGAAAAAACGGACTGGTCATAGCCACGGCTGCCATCTGTCGCACGTTCAAACAAGCCGCGATCATCCATGAGGCCGAAGGTTGTAGCGCCGCCTCCATTGCCGTAGCCGTGAAGGAAGAAGCGGCCCGCAGCGTTCGCTGTGGTCGCGGTTGCGTTCGCGGAGAGAGTGACCTGGTTGGCAGAATCAATGCTCTTGACGGTAGCCCCTGCCGGCACGGTCTCATGTTCGTAGGGCATTCCTACCCAAAGGTCGGAGGTGCGGGAGAGACCGCTAACGATAGCGCCGCCTGCATTCTGCGTGATGGTCCCGTTTCTAACCGGTGCCAGGATGTTGAAGAGGGCGGGATACGTGGCACGCGGGTATGCACTTCCGTCACGTACCAGCGCCCAAGCTGGGCAATCCAGGGTCGGCCACTTGAGGGGAACGCCCGTCAGGGCGGCCGCTGCGCCGATGTTCTTACGGGCAGTCGAGGGGTCGGAAACATCCTGCAGGTTCTTACTTGCATCCAGGGGATTAACGACGGCGCCTGCCGTTTCGTTTTGCGAAATGGTGATGCGTGTCCCCTTCGGCCACGCCTTCGCCAGCGTAAATCGGCCGATGGTGTTGATGGTGAAATCAACATCCTTGTCGAGGCGTGCGCCGCCGATATGGGCCACCATGCCATTGGTGGTGACCTTCGTCACGTCGATCACCGTTTGGCCGGCCGCCAGGATCTGCGATTCCTCCACGGTGTTGACGTTGATTTTTACGCCGGCGGTCAGGTCCACCCATTCCACGTCGCCACTGGCGTTCGTCTTCTTGCGCAGGACCTGGCCGACCAGACCGCCGGGGATAACGTCAGCGGGACTGTGCGTATGCGCCTTCTGCGCCGCATAGCTTTCAAGATAACTTCGTGTGGCCAGCACTACGCTGGGATCAATTTTCAGCTCGACATTAGCTGCACTGGTCATGATGATGACCATGCGCACAACCTGAGTGCGGCCAGAACCCTCGGCGAGTTGCGGCTTGTAGGTCGGCGGGCAGTTGCCGTAGGCGATCAAGTCACCATCTTCATCATAGAGCCCAAGCTCGCGCATCCACCACCCGCCTTCCTTCTCGGGAATGACGAGTTCAGCGATCACCTGATTAGTGTTGACTGGATCGCGGGAGAGCTGATTCAACAAGGCCTTGTACTGCTGGCCGATGAGCTTCGTGCGGGTCCGGTCGGGCGTAGGAACTACACCCCCGCCATCACCCACGGCCATGTGAGTGAATCGCAGCGGAATGCCCAGGGCCTTGGCGTTAGCGTCCTTGGCTTCGCCCACGGCGGTTAGGATGCAATAGAAATTCTGTGCCATTTCTTCCTCAGTTAATGCGTGCGGTGACAGTCATCGTGTCGATGATGTGCGCGCAGGCGTAGAAGCCGCGCGCAAGGGGTATCTCAATGGGGCCGGGGGAATACGGATAGACCGTGGTTTCGTCGCCCAGGAATGCAGCGACGGCAATCGCGGCGCTACCCCGGACTTCCAGATGAATTGACAGGCCGATGAGATGCCGGGAAAGTGGCTTGGCGTCATCAATAAGCCGCTCCATTTCCAGGAACATTTCATCGGTAATACCTGAGTCCAGTACGCCGACCTCAAGAGCGAAGGTGCCGCGCGGACCGCGCGGTTCGGTCTGCCACCATTCACTGATCTTGATGATGTAGCCCAGCGACTCGACCACGCCGCGCACGGCGGCGATGGTGCCCTTGTGCTGGTGGATGTAGCGTGCGGCCTTGATCGTGCCGCGCTTGACGGACTCCGGCCAATTGTCGTCCCAGCGATCCACCGAGAAGGACCAGGCCAGGAACGGCAGCAGATCTACCGGGCAGCGGTTCGGGTTCCACAGGTCGCGAATGGGCACCGGGGTGTCGGCCAGGGCAGCACAAGCCCGCGCAAGAGCCCGCTCCAGGGGCGTGGTGTTCGGCGGTAAGGTCGGGACCGGGTTATACATCGTCCACCTCCTCCAGCACTGCGGCGGTGATCTTGATGCCAGTGCAGCGCGCCGCCTGCGTACGTCCACACAAAATATCGGCGGCCGGTGACTTCACAAAGACATTGCGCACGCCTTCGACTTTCAGCGCGGCCACGTAAGCATTGCGGTAGACGCTATAGCCAAGCGGGCGCAGCGGCTTGGCCATGGCCGCCGCATTTGCACGCGCGGCATTGACCGCGATAGCTGCCTCCGGGCCTTTCTCGACATACACCACGGCTTCCAGCTCGTAGTCCGTGACTTGGCCCTGTACCACCGAGACCAGATCGCCCAGCGGCCGGACATCCTCGGCCGACAGTGCGGCATCGACAGCTTGCAGCAGGTCGGCCGGCGCCTGCCAGTCGTCCGAGTTGGCCAGGACCGCCACGACCACTTCGCACGGTGCCGGGCTGACCGCGCGTGCATCCAGCACGCGGCCGTCAGCGCTGCGCGCGTGGAACTCGTAGGCGTTGCGTGGGCCTGCCGTAGAGAGTGCGTCCGGCGCTTCTTGGATGCGCAGTCGGTACGCGTCGTCGCCTTCCAATACCTCCGCCACCGGTGGCGAGGCGTCCGGATCTGCCTCGACCAATACCAGGCGCTTAACGTTGGCATTGGCGCCGATCTGGTCAAGGTCAGCGCCGATAGCGAACGAGAGCATGACTGCCTTGGCGGCATCGTTGACGCGGTTGCGCAGCAACAGCTCTTGGTAGGAGTTCTCCTGCAGCAGCTTGGTGGCCGGTTCAGACTCCAGGGACAGCACATTGCCAGCGGCCTCGCGCTCGTCTTCCGGCAGCAGCGCCAGCACGGCCGCCTTGCGGCTGGCCAGGACGGTTTCGAAATCCAGGGTTTCCAGCACTTGCGGTGCCGGCAGTAGCGACAGATCGATAGGCGAACTCATTGCGGCGCCCCTTCACGGACCTGCACGGAGAATTCGACGGCCGCGCCGTTCGTGACGCCCTGCAGGACGACGGAGACGGCGCCACTGGCGTCACGATTGAGGTTCACCGACGACAATGAGATGCGCGGTTCCCACAGGGCCAGGCGGTAAGCCACGGCGGCATAGATGCGCAGGATGGTCACCCCATTCAGGGGCTGGTCGATAAGCTCGGGAATCTCGGAGCCGTAGCCCCGGCGGCAGATACGGGTTCCTAGCGGTGTCATCAGGATGTCGCGCACGGATTGCCGGATGTGATCAAGCAGCGACATGCTGCGGCCGGTGGATGCGTTCATGGCGATCATGGCAGCGGCACCCCGGATTTTTCGTCTCCGCGTTTGACCTCGCCGTGCGGGTGATTGCGCAGGCTGATGTCGCCGGCCTTGATGTCGCCGGTGGCCGTCACGTCGCCCTCGATGACGATTGCTGCGCCACCGCCGCTGCCCAGGACCTTAGCCCCACTGTTCAGAGCGCTGAAGCCCTCCACCACGAGATTACCCTTGATGGTCACGTCACCTGTGCAGGTGGTCTGCGGCGCGTCAGCGGTCACCGCATCTGCCTTCACCAGGGCCGAGCTGCCGGCCGGCAGGATGGCCGACAGCGAGTGCTTGCCGAAATCGTAGAGCACCACAGCGCCATCCGGGTAGTGGATGGCGCGAATTTTGAGGGAGGTCTGCGGCGCCGAGGACTCGGCCGAGAACAGGCCGGCCAGGACTTTACCTTGGGTCAGGTCACCATTGGGCGAGAAGACAATGACCTGCTCGCCGATGGACGGCGGGCACCAATCGATGACATCACCAGCACGCAGCGCGATCCATTGCAGCCAGGTGGTCAGCAATGAAGGCGACAAGCGCACGCGCACCTTGTCCGCATTGATCTCGGCAATCTTGCCGGTGCGGATCAAGTTGGGGATGGTGCGAACGAGTTCGGAGAGGTCGGGCGTCATGCAACCCATGTTGCCGGATCGCGCGTGTGAAGGCACTTTATGGCGGGTTGATATCTGGCTTACCGACTCTCAAGATGACGCAAGAGGCTTTCGCGCAACAGCGTTTCGTCGGCTGTATTGAATCCCAAAAGGGGACGAGCCGGGTATTTGTAGCTCGGCCCGCGTGGTGCCACCTTGTCTGGCAGGCCCTCATGATGCACACGTGCGATACGTGCCACCTTACCGAAGAACCCGACCGATGCCTGGCTGGCGTCAGCCTGTACTTGCAAGAAGGTGTTCGTCCGCAGCTTGTTGAACATCGCCGCCTTCTGGCGCTTGATCCGTCCAGACTTGCCGCGCAGTTCCTTGCGATTCTTGCGCGCCGGATAGGGAGTGCCGTCTGGTGCTACCTGCTGGGCGATCAGCCTGGCATGCTCCCTTCGCAAATCGTTGGCGACCTGGCGCACAAGCTGACGCCGTTGCGCCGGCTGCACCTTGGCGATGAGCACACCGGCCCATTCTTCCAGGCGTTGCAGATCATCGCTCATGGCAGGGACGGAACATCCCATTCGGCCAGCAAGCTATCGCCCTGGTAGAGCTGCCAGAAGTCATCAGCGAATGGCGGGGTGAGATTGGGCTCGCCGGCGTGGATGATTTCCAGCCGGCCGCCATCTTGCCGTTTGACAATGGTGCGCTCAGTGAGCGCCAGCTTGATCGACAGATCGAGAGAATCGGCGCTGTTCATGTCCACTTCGAAGCGGATGGCCTTCTTGGCGTTTTCCGGATTGGCAAAGGCTTCACGCTGATGAACCCGCATCCAGGCCAGCAGCGGCACGAACACCAGATCGAGGTCCAGCCCGATATCGGTCAAGATCAGATTCAAAACATACTCATACTCGAAGGAGAGTCCGGCCGTGCCAGTGGCGCGCGATCCGCCCTCATCGATGAAGATGTGCAGCTTGTCCGGATTCTGCGCCAGATCCTTAATGGCCTTGCGCAGGTAATCCCGCAGGTTCTTGGGCTTGTACATTCATTTTCTCGCGCAAGGCGTTGTAGGCGTCGATCAGGGCATTGCTTTGTCGGATGGCGTCATCGCCTTCGCTGGCGATGTCGTCAAGAAACTCTGCTGCCGCTGACGTAAGTTGGGCTCGCGCTTCCTGGCCAGCTCCGCCGGCAGCGCTGGTATCTGTGCAACCGGCGCCGGTGGACACTGGAGCGACGACGGGGATTGACAGCCGGATAGCGCCGCTGCGCACGCCAGCAATAAAGGTATCTTTTTCATGGCGGGCGGAATCCCTTTCATTGGTGAGCTTGTCGGTGATGGATTGGATAGCGTCGCGCGCGTTGCGCTCGGCCTGCAGCACCTGTTGCGTGCGTTCGGCCCTGGCATCGGCCGCTGCCTGATTCGCCTCGGCAATGCCCGCCTTTAGGCGGTCAATGTTGGCATCCTTGCGCCATCCCTGGATTGTCCAGGCAGATGCGAAGGCCACCGCCAGCAAACCGACGCCGAGCCCGGCACGCAGGCGGGTGCGCCAAGCGTCGGTCAGTGTCATGCCAACACCCCGCCGGCGTCCAGGAAGGCCAAGTGCAGTTCCTCGCTGGTTTTCAGGGTCGGCAGTACGATGGCTTCGCCGCCTTCCCGCGTAAATGCCTTTTCGAGATCCACATAGCGATGCTCGAACTGGCCATAGCCGGCGCCCGGCAAGGATGCCCAAATGTTTTTGCACTTGGCGATGGCGTCAGCCAGGCGGCCGGCGTCGATATCGGGCAAGGCCCGGCATTCCTTGATCTGCTGCAGGGCGATGGCGTCTTGCACCTCCGGCCCGAATCCAGTCAGCCTGAGCTGCTTGCGGTAGATATCGTAGTAGCGCATCAGCAGCTGATACGCGCCGGCCGCCGTGGACCAATTCTTGATGCGAGGAATCCAGACACGCACGCGGGGATGATCAGCGTAGCTAGTAAAACGGGTGCGGCCGACAATCTGGTCATAGCCGCGGTCGCGCGTGGTCGGCGAATTGGACGTGCCTTCGGAGAAGCGCAGCATGCCCAGGAAGGCGCGGCGGTTGTCGATAGCGTTCACAGCGTTTCCTTCACGTCGCGCGCCAGCTCGGCAATGTCCTTGCCCTGGCGCCGCTGAAACCACAGCGCCACGGCCCGCGTAATCCACCAGGCCGGCGCGCCCACCATCAAATCGACCGGTTTCGGGCCGAGCACGGCGGCAATCGACGGTACATGCTGCAGCAGTACCGAAAACGCCAAGTCTCCAAACATGATGGAGAACGCCCCCGCGCAGGCCAGACGCACCACGAATTCCTTTTCGTTGAACGAGCCATCGACGTTGCGCGGCGGCAGGACGATATAGAGCAGCGCGGCACCGACCATGCCGAGCACGGCCTTGATGCCGTAGATTTTCAGGATGGCAGCGATGCCACCGGCGGATTCTGCTGCCATAACGTGGTTTCCCCTTGTCAGTGATTTGGTATTCATGTTGTCAGTCCCACAGGCTGATGCTGTCTTGCGTGGTGATGGGCGCTTCCACTGCGGCGGGCAGCGTGACCATCGTTCCCGCTGGCAGTACGGCACCCAGCGCGGCCAAGGAAGGATTGAGCGCAAGCGCCTGCTCCACGTAGCCGCTACTGGCGCCCAGGTAGCGAAACACCAGGGCATCGAGGGTGTCGCCCTGCTGGCTGCGCACCTGCATCAGATCAGCTCCACGGTTGCATGCGTGCGGCCGAGAATGTCATTGATGGCCCAATGCCCATTACGGCGCTGCAAGTCCGGCGCCGTGTCCATCCATTCCATGTTTTTCTTGTCGGTCAGCGCGCTCGCGGTGGTGTCGTAATCCCGATAGCTTTCGAAGATGTCGGCCTTGGCGAAGCTGTAGACGGCGCGACGGTAGTGCGCCACGTACTGGCTTTCGCCGTCCACCTTGAGCGCGGGCACCTCTTCCAGCTTCTGGATGCCCCTGGCGAGGTGGTCCGCTTGCCAGTCCCGCAGCAAGCGATTGGTGGTCAGGATTGCATCCACCAGAGCGGGACGCAGGCGCGCATCGGTCACCGTCGAATCCAGCCGCATGGCGTCCCGCATGGCTGGCATGCTGATATCTGGGAAAAAGCCGTCATTGGTGATGTCCTTCACGTCGGCCGGCACGGTCGGCCCCGCCGTCACCGGCACGTCGTCGATATAGCTCATGGTCTTGATGTCATTGGGGGGCGGTGGCCGAGACATCCAACGAACAATGTCGCTTCCGTCTCGGGCCGCCCCTGCGCCGTGGGGTGCTCTTTATTTGGCCGGTTCGGCGAACTTCTTGAGTCGCCGCTCCAGCCGCTCGATTTCCTTCTTAACGCCGGCCGCCTGGTGCAGCTCGCTCGCACGGGTGAGGTGCTGCAGCGAAGCCGTGGCGCGGTCAGCGCTGGCCGCCGTGATGTTTTCGGCATCCACCTGATTGACCAGCTCCAGCAGCACCAGGCCCAGCGCCTTATGCACCTTGGCGCGCGCCTGGTCGGGCGTATCGGCATTGCCGGTCATGGCCAGCACCTGTTGCAGGATCTCGGCCGCGCGGGCCGGGTCATCCTTCAGCTTGCCGCCCAGGCTGGCGCCCGCGAACTCATCCTGCAGCAGCGTGGGCAAGGTCCGGTTGTAGCGGTCCGGCAAAGTGAACTGGTGCTCCAGCGCATAGGCTGAGAGCTGCAGGGCGCGTTCGTAGTCGCCGACATCGATGTGCCACACCAGCACGTTGACCAGCACTTCGTCGTGGGCGCCACGGCCGCCCGACAGCACGCCATCAATCCAGTCCTGATAGGCCGGCAGCAGCGTGGCCTTCATCTCGATCTTGCGTTCAATGGACTGGATATTGGACAGCGTTCGGCGGTCTTCATGGAGCTTCATCAGCATCAGCTCATAGGCGCTGCCGGTGGTCACGCCGCCCGGCTCGCCGGCGGACGCCGCCAGCTTGCCGAGCATGCGCTCCCGGTGGCGCGCGGCGGGAGACAAGCGCGACATCAGGCGCTGCCCGCTGCCGCATCCTGCAGCACCACGTTTTCCACTAGGGCGGCCAGGCCCTCATCCTCGATCACGTAGGCGTCATTGGACGATTCATAGTTCTCGATGCGGTCGGCCTTCGGCTCATCGACCACGCGACGGCGGCGGCCGCCGTTCTGGAAGTAGATCGACAGATTGTCCAGGCGGGTAATCAACATGGCATTGGCCGGGAAGGACGGCACGCGCATCGCCGGCAGGCCGCCGATACGCTTCTGGCTGATGATGATGTCTGCGGCCAGGGTCTCGGTCGGGGCCTTGTCCTTGTTAATCAGCGGGAAATACTTGTCGTGCAACAGTTCACGGCCGACGATGACCACCAGGCCGGTATCGTCCTGATACCACGGATCCAGATTGGTCACCGCGTCATACACGGCAGCATCGAGGTTTGCGTAGTCCGCACCGGCGCCACTGCCGATGACCACCTTGCCTGGCAGGTCCTGACCGACCAGGCCCATGACGCGCTGCGGCGAGTTCTCGCGGATCTGTTGCAACCAGCCCTTGTTCACGTCCTGCAGCAGCGGATACTGCGTCAGATTGGTATCGGCCGCGACCTTCACGCCGTTGAAACCGATCATGATGCGGTCCAGCGCCTGGCGCTTCAGGATCGCATTGGCCACGCGGGTCTGGAAGTCTTGGAACTTGGCCCAGGCATCCAGCTTGGCGTAGGTGATGTGCGTGTCGAAATTGGTCTTCTCGCAGCGATAGCGGGTGTTCGTCATGGCCGACGCATCGCGGGTGCTGCGGCGCTTGTCGCCGCGCGTATCGGTGCGGCTGGCGATGGGTCCGGACACGCCCAGGCCGATTTTCTCGCCTTCCAGCTCATCGACGCCGATGATGTTGATGCTGCCCAGGAATTCGGACGATTCCTGCATCTTGTCTTCGAGCTTCTGCTGCACGCTCGGGTCCACCGAGAAGGTGGAGTGGACGGCGCCGCCGGCGACATCGTTGAGCGTGGCCAGGCGCGAAGTGTAGGCGTTGTAGGCGGCGCGGGTCTGATTCTTCATATGTTCTGCTCCAGTGAAATGCGGGTATGGTTTGCTTCGTCGGCCGACGGCTTAGAACTCGGTCTGCACGGTGCCGCTGTTGCCACCACCGGTGGCCGGGGGGCGCTGCAGGTTGCTCTTGTCGGTCAGGTTGATGGTCTGGCGGAATTGCTCGGCAGCGGTCGATTCGTCGCCTACGCGCTTTTCCAGCTTCTCCAGGCGGGCCACAGCTTCGGCCACATCCTTGCCTGCCTGCGCGGCGGATTGTGCGAACTCGCCGACCTTCTCGGCCACGGCGGTCATGGCGGCAACCACGTCGGCATGCTGTGCATCGGCCTTTTTCTCGCCACCACCGATGCGGCTGAACAGTTGCTTGATGGTCTCGGCCACGCTCGGGCCGTCTTCCTCGAATTCGAGCTTGGCCTCGATAGCTTCAGAGAACAGGTTCTCCGGCTTCAGCTTGCGCGGCGTGAAAGGGGATGCTTTCGGATTGGTGGCCGAGAACTGCAGAATCTCGGTGCCCAGGCTGGCGGGGCTGTCGGTCACGGCCAGGCCGACCAGATAGGAGCTGCCGGTATCAGCGAATTTGTCGGCCAGCTCGATGCTGGTGAAAATCTTTTGGCGGTCCTTGTTCATCGCGATCAGCGCGGGAGTGGGCTCGATCTGAGCGAACAGTGCCAGGCGCTTGCCGTTCTCGGTGTCGACCTCTTCGGCCTTCAGCGCCAGCACATCGCCATAGGCCTTGAACGGACCATCAGGAAGCAGGCTGCGTAGGTGTTCGACCCACACGCGAGCGCCGTAGGTTTTCACGTTGTAGCTGTCGGCCATCTGCTGGATTTGCTCGCGGCTGATGCTACGGCCGTCGGTGGTCGCGCCCTCGGTCGCGACGCGGAAAAATTTGCTCTTGGTTGCCATGAGTTTTCGCGCTCGTTATCGGTTGATCGGATAACGTCATCTTCTGCCGATGGGCGAAATGCATCAATCAAGTGAGGGTTGTTATCAGGGATAGCGACTCGGCAAAGTCCCCGCTACGCGCGCGCGCCGCCTACGCTTGCGGCATGTTAGAAATTCCAGAAGACATCAAGGACAACATCGACCAGGCGACCGAGCCTCGGCACGTTGCGCGCCGGCTCTACTTCGAGGGCTGGCGCATCTCGTCGATTGCGCGCCATCTGAAGATCAAGCGATCTACCGTCAATAGCTGGAAGCACCGCGATGAATGGGAAAAGGTCTCGCGCCTGGAGCGCGTAGAGATTGCCCTTGAAGCGCGCATAGTGCAACTGATCGCCAAGGAAGTAAAGGGCAATGGCGAGTACAAGGAACTCGACGCATTGATGCGTCAGCTTGTGCAGGCCGCACGTGTGCGCCGTTACGAGCAGCCTGGCGGAAACGAGACCGACCTCAATCCCAAGATCGCCAATCGCAATGCCGGACCGAAGAAGAAACCGGTGCGCAACGAGTTCAGCGAAGAGGCACAGCAGCGCATCGTCGATGCATTCAATGATTCGCTCTTCGATTATCAAAAGATCTGGTATCGCAACGGCAGCGAGCGCACGCGCATCATCCTGAAATCTCGCCAGATCGGTGCGACCTGGTACTTCGCGCGCGAGGCATTGATTGATGCAATTCAGACCGGGCGCAATCAGATTTTTCTGTCGGCATCGAAGTCGCAGGCGCACGTCTTCAAGCAATACATCATCCAGTTTGCGAAGGACGCATGCGGCGTGGAGCTGTCCGGCGATCCTATCGTGCTGCCCAATGGCGCGCACCTGTATTTCCTTGGAACGAATGCACGCACCGCCCAGGGCTACCACGGCAATTTCTATTTCGATGAATTCTTCTGGACGCACAATTTCACCGAGCTGAACAAGGTGGCGTCCGGCATGGCCTTGCATAAGAAGTGGCGCAAAACCTACTTCTCGACGCCATCGGCCACCACGCACCAGGCTTATCCGTTCTGGACCGGTGAGGCATTCAACAAGCGCCGTGCCAAGGGCGAAAAGGTCAACATCGATGTGAGTCACAAGCGGCTGTCATCTGGCTTCACCGGTGAGGACAAAATCTGGCGTCAGATCGTCACGATCATGGACGCGGCCGCCGGTGGCTGCGATCTGTTCGACATCGATGAGCTGCGCGACTTCGAATACTCGCCGGATCAGTTCGACAACCTCTTGATGTGTAACTTCATCGACGATTCTGCGTCGGTGTTCCCTCTGGCCGATCTACAGCGCGGTATGGTCGATTCGTGGGTGGATTGGGATGACTACAAGCCCTTCACGGCACGCCCCTTTGGTCACCGGCCTGTGTGGATTGGTTATGACCCTTCGCTGACGGGCGACAGCGCAGGCTGCTCGGTGATCGCCCCGCCGCTGGTCCCTGGCGGCAATTTCCGCATCCTTGAGCGGCACCAATGGCGGGGCAAAGACTTTGCCGAGCAAGCCGCGCTCATCAAGGAAATGTGTGGCCGCTACAACGTGCAGTACATCGGTATCGACACCACCGGTATGGGCGTGGGCGTCTATCCGCTGGTGAAACAGTTCTTCCCTGGCGCCACCGCCATCAGCTATTCGCCGGAAGTTAAAACGCGGATGGTGCTGAAGGCACAAAACATCATCCGCAGTGGCCGCCTGCAGTTCGATGCCGGCTGGACGGACATCGCGCAGTCATTCATGGCCATTCGCAAGATCCTCACGCCCAGCGGTCGCGCCGTCACCTACGACGCCGGCCGCTCGGAAGAGACTGGTCACGCTGACTTGGCCTGGTCGGTCATGCACGCCCTCGACTACGAGCCCTTCGAAGGCACCACCGCTAACAACACCTCTTCCATGGAGTTCTTCTGATGAAACACAGAGCACGCCGCCGCGCGGCTGCATCCGCCAACACCCTGCCGGCCAAGGTCGAGGCGCCACCGCCAGCCGTTGAGGCATTCTCTTTCGGCGACCCGTCACCAGTGCTGGAAGGCCGGGATATGCTGGCCGATGTTGAGTGCTACCGCAATGGAGATTGGTACGAGCCGCCCTTGAGCATGGTCGGCCTGGCCAAGTCCTTGAATGCCAGCGTTCATCATGCTAGTGCGATCTGGTGCAAGGTCAATATCCTGGCCTCGACTTTCCAGCCGTCTGCCGTCTTGTCGCGGGGCGACTTCACGCGCCTGGCACTGGACTTCCTGCTTTTCGGCAACTGCTACGCCGAGCGGCGCGAGAGCATGACGGGCAGGCTCTTGAACCTCAAGCCGGCACTGGCCAAATACACGCGTGTCGGCGTGGAGCCAGGCCGCTACTTCTTCGTCAACGGCTGGCGAGATACCTACGAATTTGAGCGGGATGGTATCTGGCACCTGCAAGCCCCCGACATCAACCAGGAAGTGTATGGCGTGCCGCAGTACGTGAGCGCGTTGCAATCTGCCTGGCTCAATGAGTCGGCCACGCTCTTCCGTCGCCGCTACTACCTCAACGGCTCACACGCCGGCTTCATCCTCTACATGACCGACACGGCCAGCAATGTCAACGACGTGGACAAGCTGCGCGAGGCGATGCGCAACAGTAAGGGGCCGGGCAACTTCCGCAACCTGTTCGTGTACGCGCCAGGTGGCAAGAAAGATGGCCTGCAGATCCTGCCGGTCTCTGAGATCGCTGCCAAGGACGAATTTTTCAATATCAAGAACTGCACGCGTGACGACGTGCTGGCAGCGCATCGCGTACCGCCGCAATTACTCGGGACGATGCCCAACAACACCGGCGGATTCGGCGATGTGACGAAGGCCGCCGCCGTCTTTGGCTGCAACGAGATTGAGCCATTGCAGGCGCAGTTTCTTTCCTTGAACGAATGGGCCGACCAAGAGGTGGTCCGGTTCCGCCCCTATCAACTTCCTACCAATGAGGGAAAATAATTATGAGCGATCACGCAGATAATGCAGATCATAAGATTTACCTAGCTATTGAGGCTGGCTTGGCTGCTGCACGGCGCACGCCAGTGTTACAGCCGGATTGTCGATGTCATTTTTGCGAGGAAGTGGTGGAAGTGGGGCAGGTGTTTTGCGATATTGACTGCCGGGACGACTATCAACGACATCAGATGCGGAACAATCGAACCGGACGTACTTGGCAGCATTCAAAATCTGGCGTGTAAAATCATCATCCGAAAGGGAGGGCGTTCTATGACTGACCGTTTGGAATGGATAGAAAAAGCAGGAATCGAGAACATGAAATTGCATCATGTCTGCGCTGACAATCTGGCAAAAGATTCTGCAACAACGTTGACGGTGTTGCTCGCGGGGATAGGCGGAAGTCTCGCTTATGCTATCAAAGTGTTTGAGAGCGGGAGCTGGACGTGGATTATGGCAGGGGCTACAGCATTGACAATGTGGTTGGTTATTCTCGGCTTTTACTTGGTAACCAAATGCCTCATGGCAACCCCAATTCCGCAGATTTACAACGAGCCTAAGAACCTAAATGCTGAAGGATTTACCCTCGATGCACTTCGGGAGGCGGAGCTTGAAAATCTACAGGAAAGAATCGCTAAAGCAGGCGCACGAAATAAGGATCTAGCGAAGCACCTTAATCGCGCACGAACTTTAGCGGTATGCAGCCCAGGCGTCTTTATTTTGGCGAGCGGCCTGTATTCGGCGTGGGTTGCTTGGACGGCGGCTCACGCTTGAAGTTACCATCGCGACTTGGTGTGCGGTAGACCGGCTCCGGCTGCGGAATTTTTGGTTTGTCCGACATGTTGTTTTCCCTCAGTTTTTTGTCTCCTGAAATATAACAGATTTAATTCAGCTCCTACTTCAAGAGAGCGCGCGAATTTAGATGCGCACGCTTGAAGTTTCCGGAGTTTTTCAGTGTCGCAAAGGATGGGCGGGCCGACAGGCATATCTCGGAAGCCGGCAGGGGGAGCATTCAATGCTGGGCACCGCCACTATCTTTAAAGAGACGATCTCGAGATGTCTGCAGCATTAGCATTCTCGCCTGGACGCTCACCACGCCTGCGCGAACTCGATCACCCCGCGCCTGGTCTCGGCCTGACGCGCAACCTCGGGCTGATCGCGGGGGCATCTGCAATGGGCGCGGTCTTCGCGCTCGGTGCCGGCATGGCCGACCTCGCGCACCCCACTGCTATGGCAGTGGCAGGCGGCATGGGCTGACCTTTGGACTGACGGGGGCGCTGATGCTCTCGGCGCTCGGCATCGAGTTAGGCGTCTCGCTCGGAAGGGACTGCATGACCTTGGAGGGCAGCGCAAATCCAGAGAGTTGGGGCATGGCCATCCGTCGAACTGTGAGCGGTGCCATCGTCATTCCTGTCCAGCACGTCGAATACACGCTGCCCGATACCAATCTTGCCTTACGTGAGCTGGTTCGGGACAGCGTGAAGACGCAGAAGGGCATCGAACAGATAACGCCCGCCTTCTGTCAAGGTTGTTAAACGTCCTTTCGAGCGACCCACTGCGTGTGCTCGCGAGAGAAGGCATTTTCCGCATCACCCACAAATAGCGAAAACTTTTCGGAGGTTTCGGGGAGCAGGGATTGCTCCTTGATGAGGCCAATCTCGTGGGCTGCAAGCGCGTAGGAGGCCGCAAGCTCAGAGAATCTCTTTGCCTGCATCCAGCTCAAGACGCTGGCCGCCATCGCAACGAATACATCCGTGGGCCAATACGGCTGGTCTACGTAGACCATGCGTAGCACCGCGCAGACCACGGCGACCGTATTCACTCCGATCAGCGCCCAGAAGAAATACCGCGACATCCGACGATTGAACGCGGCCTTCTTCGCATACCAAGTGAGCTGATCTTTGATCCTGCAGTCCGCATAGGTTGCTCTGCGTTCTTCCAGCGTGCGGGCACGCATCTGCTCCATCACTGGCGTGAACTGTTGTCCGTCGAGATGCTCCGTCAGCGCCTGGCACACCTCGCGGTTCTGCTCGACAATTTGCTTGAGCGTCTGGCGGAAGTCGTTGCGGGCGCTCGCATCATCTCCTTGGAATGGTTCTGCTCGGCAGACATAGCGCCAGGTGATGGTTTTGATGGACTCGGCCACCGCCCGACCTGCGTACCAGAATCGGTCCGGGCGCATGGCAAACAGGTATATCGAGCAACCCAATGCACCCAACAGGGCGAGAAGTTGGGCGGCTGCTACAGACCAATGCGGGATGCTGACAATCGAAAGGATAGCAGCGATCACGAGTGTGACAAGATGAACCCGAAGCGCACGGAAGAAATGCTGCTGCGAATTCAAGGACAGGTCATCGGCGGATCGATACAGGGCGGGGAAGTCTTGTTCTTGCATGCGGGCTTGTCCTCACTTGTAGCCTAATTGTGTGTAGAGCCCGTCGTTGTAGTGGTAGTCATCATTCGGCTGCATCTGATAGTTCTCCAGAGCATGCGCCACGATTTTTGGAGAGAACGGCACAAAGATCGCACCGATGTTTCGGATGATCGGTGGGCAAGTGGCATCCACAACCCGGCGCGATCCATCTAGGTTGATGCCGATGATGCGGCACTTCTTCTCAAGCGCTACTTCCATCTCCCAACGCACATATTTGTGCTTAGAACGGGTGTCCTGTCCGATGAGGACTGCAAACGTCCCTGCCATGCCGATTCGCTCACGGCATTTGCTCTTGATGTAGGCTTCGTTCTCGGAATGAATTTCCTGAGAGAGCTGGCAATTGGCGAAATTGAAGTCGATGTGCTCGTGCTCTTTCCACGCCAACATCAAACGATAGTAATGAATGTCAGTGCTGCTGAAGCCGACGAAAGTCCTAGGAAGCCCCATCTTCTCACCCCCGAAAAGTCATTTGGAAATTTCAGTATTGGGCAAGTTCGCCGGATTTCAAGTAGTAACTATTTGACGTGCGGTCCTCAGCCGTTGGCCTCATCAGGTGGTCCATATCGAATCCGGCTGCTTTAGCCTAGCCGCTCAGCCGCCCTGGACAGACTGCAACGTTGGTGTCGTTGTCCAGTTGCTCCCGCCGCCCAGTTTGCAGCTCTGAGCCGCCTGCGCCACCGACCTGCCGGACCGCCGGCGGTAGCACTGCTTTAAAAAATTTCCTAAATGAAATAATTGTCGAAAAATATTGCATTTATGTAATTATTTGCAGGATTTCGACCCTGCGCGCGCGGTTGCCCCCACCCCGCGCCTGCCCGCTACATAGGTTGGTTTTGACTCAGATCTGCGTCAGGTGCCAAAGCCCGCCCAGCCTGGTCCAGCACCGCGCCCGGCAGGCATCAAATCTGACGCATTTTGACGCACCATAAGGACTTTTTATCGTACAGTCCATCCTTTGGAAACGAGGCATGTATTCCGCGTCTTGTGAGCTATCTAGACGCTGCGTGCGTCCACAATCGAAAGGGTTGTTTCTCGATGGAAAAATTCCATGTCTTCGGCGATGAGAGCGTCAACGGAAACCACGTAGTTTATGCGTGGATCATGGTCCCGTCGGAAAGGGTGGATGCCGTCTCGTCAATCTTCGCGAAAGTGAAGAGGGATTTCGGCGGCGGCGTTGACGCTAGGTTTCATTGCAGAGAGTTATTCCATCGTCATCAACGCGAAAAAGGCCCTTGGAAGCACCTCAATAATCGTCAATCTTATGAATTTGCCGCTGCCCTCACCACGGCCTTGGCTGGAAAGGGAATTGGCACGGTCGCCGGCCATGTCAACCGCAGTACGGCACCTTTAGAAATACTTGGGGTGGGCGAGCTGCCTGGCACAAAGATTGTTGATTCTAAGCAGCTCATCCCCTTCGCCTACACCTCTTTACTCGGCATCTTCATTGCAAACAAAGATTACGAGGACAGCTTATTTTGGGCCGAGCCAATTAGCGGAAAAGTATTGTGGGGCACGGACCGCCGACAAGTTGGACAGCTTATGCACGCATATGTGATCGATATTGACCGGAACATTGCCGAGAAAAAATTCCAGCCGGAAAATCTGGAAACCAAGCAATGGCATCCCCTACTGGAGCTGGCGGACCTCCTCGCTTATTGCACGTCATTCGCGGTGGCGAATAAGGGCGTAACCCTAACCCGCTACGGCGACCGCGTGAAGATGTCGATATTCAACTCAATGGCGCCGAACATATCTACCTTCACCTGGCTCGATGGGCCGACTGGAATGTGGTCGAACCTCTCGTTAAGCAATTGACCAGCGAGCTTTATCCAATCGGGAAGCGTAAATGCGGCCCCGCAGCGAAGGCACTTGAGGTCGCTGACCCTATCTTCGCAGCCTTGACTAACTGGATCTCTAGCAGTGGTGGTTCAGATGTTCCGATTAACCGAGCAATTGCAGAAGTGATCAAAGAAGTCACTGCGTTCGACGCCAGGCCTAATTCGCCGCATCCTTGGATTCCAAACATTGTTCCGGATATTCTTGTGGATCTTCCACATAAGCAGATCTGCATCGAATTCCATTTTACAAATCGAGATGCACCCGGCGTGATTGCAGATTATGTTTTAGAGAAACTGGACGTCTACATGGATCAGTTAACGGCGTTTCTGAATAAGAAGAAATCAAGTTAAATGCAGGAAAATTCCTCTAGAACTGCTGACTAAGATCTGTAAATCAAAGCGCCCGCGTACTGCGGGCATTTTTATTTGACCCACCAGGGACAAAGCGGCCGCAATATGCGGTCGCTTCTTAAAATGTCCTCAGCTTATAGCTGAATGTATAGAGCTGGCACCCGACACAAACCTTAGTGATGTTCATCCTGCAAAAATTTATTGCTTCCCCGACATGAAACGATCATAACTATCCAAGTCTTTCTTCGACGGAGCCGGTAACGTGAGGTCAAGGCATCTAAGTCCATCTGCGATTTCACGGCGGTTCACATATCCCATCACATACTTGCCGTTCTCCAACTCAAAATCAAGCGAGCCACACCACTGATTTATACGTCCATATCCTGGAGTGCGAGCCGGAATATTTGGACTCCCGCTAATCTCATGTTTTGCCAACGAGACCCTAAGCCATTCCAACCGTTTGAATTGCCTATGAAGATGTCGCCTATGCGCGTCCACTTCATTGACAGGAACCTCTCCGCTGAGGACCTTTTCAATTTGTTCGATCCGAATCGTCACACCATGCCGACTGTCTCTGCCAGATTGTTCTTTTAGATATTTGAGCTTCGCTTCCAGCCCCGAATTTGTGTGCCACTTGAGAATATCTCTTACTCGCTGGTCCCATGTCCGCAGCAGCTCATAGACAGCGAATATCCACATTTGAGATTGTGCGAGGAGAAAATAAGTCTCTCTGGGAGTCCTCTCTTCTTGGAAGTATGCTCGAAGATTCTGATACTCGAACTCCGTCAGGAACCTATCGACCAAGGCTACATTGTGTGCCTGTGAACGTAAAAACATATCGTCCCAGAAAAAATGAAGATTAGCCAAAGAGCGCGGCAAGGCCATGAAATCGATTTCCTCCAAGCTGTCATACCTTGGAGTATCTGGCTCTTCATCGTATTCAAACTCGTTTTCCGATTCCATTGCGTTCGTTATGGTGGTTGGCAATACACTCTATCACCGCCCACAGAGCCTGGCTATTCGTGGGCTTCCGCCGGCAGCGGCGCGACCGGACAGGAGCCGGTGCGCGCGCCATCGCTGTCCAGCGTCTCGTCGTCCCGTAACCGGGAGTGGTTCAGCAGCCGGGCAGAGGCTAAGGTGCTGATTGAAAGATGGTGTCAGTTCTACAACGAGCGCAGACCGCATAGCGCACATAACTATCAACCTCCAGCTACGGTCCGTCGAGCCTGGCTGGAATCGAATATGATCGACAACCGACTCACTGCCTAACTGGCTACAAATTACCTACGCAGGTCAACCGCCAGGCTCTCGGCCTGGCTCAGCGCAGAGGCGATCAAATCTCGAAAGCAAAGAAGGACCCTGAAACAGATGTTCCTGGACTTAAGAGAACTGGGGTACGAGGGGTCGTATGACCGGGTGGCTGCCTTCAGCAGGCAATGGAAGGTGGGTCAAATGGAGAGGGTCGAATCTGCGAGCAAATCAACATCAATGGTGCCTGGAATTTGTAGCAGCTTTCTTTTTCTCTTGGAATGAAAACCACAGTATCGCCTGAACTGGTAAAACGCCCGCAATGATGCGGGCGTTTTTATTGGCGAATTGTGCCCGCCAAAACAACTGTCGTCGACTCTTCGATTTGTACGTTTATTGCTTGAACAGCGGTGGCGTGGAGAACATGAAAGCCGTGTTGGATTCCACCTTCTTCATCGAAACGATGTTTGATGAGGTCAAAATACTGGCCATCACCATGCTCGAAAAAACGAAAAATCGAGAATGCAAGTAAGTCCGCCAGTTGGATTAGGCGCGTTGCCTTCGAATCCAAGAATACAGGCACTTCCGCATAATTTCGTGTCTTGCCGTATGAGTGACCGTGATATTTGAATTCGCGCGCCAGCGTTTGCAGTCTGCGTTCGGTGCTTGACTCATCAAAGAGCATGAGTCCCCGCTGCGTATCGCCGTGTTTTGCGTGCCGTCGCCCAAGGAATTGATCGAATCTCATTGCTAATTGTTCGAAACAATAGTGAACAGGGTCAGTTCCGTTTAATGCGGCTTTTTCTACTACGCACGCAAATAATCTAACGCTGTCGGGGCGAAACGAATTGATACCTGCATTCAGAGCGTCTTTGATGACCTGGCTTCGGGCATCCTGCGTCATGCGACGCCAAGGAGCACCTTTGCCGCTGCGAATAGGGGAGCCGTGCAACTCGATGTCATTCGGAGCTTGTGAATCAATTGCGATGGCCAAATTATTGAGCTTTTGTTCGACCCAATGGGTATTGCGCTCAAAAACGGATACTCCGGCGAGGACAAAAAATTTTTGACTTACATCGGAAACCGAACCGGATTCATCAACATAAAGGAGATGCATTTTTTGTCCCTTTTATCGCATCAATGAAAACGGGCCACCAGTAGGTAGCCCGTTAATAAGGGTGAGCCAGGTGACACAAATGTTCAACGCACTACAAAGGCAGCGCTCCCGACCCAGAATTAAGATTATACAGAAAAAGTGAAATGTACGCGACATTCCAATGTGAATGGATTGACAGCGCACAAAAAAGCTAGCCTGTAAATTGCTGTGGGTTGGGGGAGATCTCAAATGTGTTTCTTTTTGGATACTAATCCAAATAAAGATTGTCAATTGACAATATTATTCCTCACGTACGTAAGTCTGGTGATTTGACGAGTTTTTTTCACCAAGTGCGATGCCTGCAATCAGCCCCGCCTCGACCCTAGCAAAGAATTCTTTGCCTGCAGCCAGCTTTGCTGGCTTGGTGAATTTTTCCCAATCTTCAGTCTTGAACAATTTTTTCAGCAAAAATGGGCCGTCTTCTGGTGCACGATTCAAAGCGCGCATTTCCGCGCGCCTCACAATGATGTGCACCTCAGCATCGTGCGTCTGCTCGTGTACTTGGCTCAGCAAATATGCGGCAATACCAAGATTTCCCGCTTCTCTTGCCTTTGCCTTCAGGCGTTCAAACGTCTCATCTGACATTACGACTCGCACATTTTTCAAGAATCTCTCCAATGGCCTCAGTCAATATCAATGCATGAATATTAATCGCGTTTATTAATAAGTGCAACCAATATTATGCACATTCAATATTGGATGCAATTGATGTGAAAATTGAGGCTCACATAGTAAGCATGAAAATTCCGCTCCGCAATTTCTAAACGAGCCAGCTCCTGTAAGGCTTTGCAGCCTCCTATGTTAAATAATTGCGAAGCAAATTTAAAACTAAGTCATTGATTATTATATATTTTTCCGTAGATTCGTAATCAGTAGGGTATGGGCTAAGCTAGTTTCACACGCTGTTTCTGAATAACAAATCCTGCCCCCGCAACCAGTTTTAGAGACATGCCGCTAGAAGCGATCAAAAGCTTCTCAGCGGCATTGTTGTATTCAGCCCAGACATTCTCGCCATCGGCGACGACATCGATTTTCCCATAGAGCTCGGCCACCAGTATGCGCGCCTGCTGCACGTCAGCGGTCAGGGCGGTTTCGAGGTTGGCCAGTGTCTTCCGTATCCTTTCCCCGATTTCAGCAGCAGATGGCCCATCCGGCGCGGTCCTTGGCATGGTCGCCGCCAGTTGCGCCCGCCCGAGCGCAGCAACAAGTCTTCATCCATTGGCTGTTAGTTTTGCTTCTGCTTACTGCCTGCGTCAGTAGAGACAGAAAAAATTGCAGGCAATACGTGCTACATCGAAGGCAAGGCATACACGAGTGGCAGTTTCATAAGGATAGATGGCGGTCTGATCAACGAATGCATATACGACGCGACCATCAGCAAATCATTGTGGTCCAAGCAGCGATAGTAAATCCAAGCTGCTTCCCGAGATGATCTCCCTGCTTTCCTATTTTCACGCATTCCAATGCAGCGCGACTTTTAACGCCTATCCTTGGTAATCAATTGGTGTGTCGTGACGTGCAGGCATTTGATATGTCACGCCATGAAATGCAGGAAATCTCGGAAATTGAAGCGTTTAAATCTTGGAACGCCTTGCCGATTGCAGTTGTAATAAAAATGCGACGGCACGAAACACAGTGGCAACCTAGCTATTGCATGATGTTTTCCATGGCCCAGCGATTGACGGGGCCACTACCTGACCAGGAGAAAACCATGCGCCGCTTTTTGATTGCTATCATGTTGATGTTCTCGTTGAATGCATACGCAGCCGATCGTTACGATGGCATCCCTGAGCGTTTCTTGTCTCTGTATCAATCCGGAAAGCCGATGGAAGCGCTGGACTACCTCACGAAGACATCTCCCTATGCGAAGGAGCTTTCTGACCAGATCCGGAGTCTGCGCGAAGTGGTTAAGACCTACCAACAGTCAATGGGGAAGTTCGGTGACGCCGAGATGATCTCGGAACGTACCATCGGCACCCGTTACGTCTACATGAAGTACATGTTGAACTATGAACGCCAGCCTGTTCTGTTTGAGCTGACTCTGTACCGCTTCAAGGATCGCTGGGCTCTGCAGAATGTTTCTTTTAATGCCAACTTCAACGAGGAAATTGCACGCGAGTCGAACGCTACAACGGCGAAGTAATGTAGATGAGGTTGTAAAGGCCAACGATGATTTAGAGGAAAACCCCTGCTGAAGTTTTCCTCATTTTTATTCTTGATGAATCTTGCTTGTTTTCCGAGATGATCTCGCGGACCTCTTTGATTTTGGCCTGATGTAGAGCCGCGGCACGTTTCGCACTTTGCTTTATGGTGTAAGTTCGTTTGAGCGTTTTCATATTGTGGACCTTGCTAACCAGCTCAATGCCCTTGTTGTTCTTTTTTTTGGTTTTGTCCGCCACTCCGCTTTCACGCCGGTGATGCCTTCCTCTGGATCATGATCGAGCTCGCGCTCAGTGTCGCCCGGTTCGGCTTTTTTCTTGAACGCGATGCGCAAAGTAAAGCGGCTTCCCGTGATGGAATGCGTGACGGTCTTCGACCACCATTCCGTAGCATCGATCTCTTCCTTGGGGCCAGAAACCACTACAGGCGACTGTGGCATGATCCTGGTAACACCTTGAGCTACCGGCCAGGTTTTCCTTCGACCCGATTGCGACCGTTCGCTTTGGCTCGATAGAGATGTTGATCAGCCTCAAAGAGCAGGTTCTCGGTCGAGATGTTGCTGGCAATATCCAAGGTGGACACGCCGATACTGACGGTGATAGTCCCGAAAGAAGATCCATTGTGTGGAATTGCGAGATCTTGGATTGCTTGTCTTAGTCTTTCACCAAATATCAAAACATTATTTGGAGACATGCCAGGCAGAATGCATACAAATTCTTCCCCTCAGTATGTCGCGGCCAATTCATTCGTCGATTGAATCAATGCGCTGATCGTGGCCGCTACGCGTTTTAAGCAATGATCTCCTTGTATATGCCCGTATAGATCATTGAATGCTTTGAAATAATCAACGTCGACCGACCAGGACTGGTGCTATTGGTAAGCTTGTCCAGACGGTAAATGCGATTGGGAATAGCCGTTTTGTTTTACGTGACTTCCGATTCACTTTTTAGCCGTTGACCATCAGTGAAGTGTTTTTCTCCTCGCCAGGTTCTTATTCGTTTCTTGAAAATGTTTGTGTCAGTCTGACCTGCTCCCCAATATTAGTACGGTAATGATGTAGAGTCTGCCCCATACGGAGGCAGCATGAAGAAACGATTTACCGAAGAGCAAATTATTGGCGT
>JGI1221J13441_10000038_pt1 | contig 73534 bp, 100 predicted proteins | sample LakVidmifraction_4_FD_13441 | JGI IMG/M metagenome (IMG submission 13441) | reverse complement strand
ATTACGCAAATTTAATGCTCGATATCTAATGAACCACCTTTAAATAATCATATGGTAAATATTAATGAATTACTAAGAGAAGAGTAGCTACTTTGATTTGGTTTTCAAATTAAAGGCATTAAAAAGCCCGCAACATTGCGGGCTTTACTGTTTAATAACGCTTTAGATAGCCAATAGTTCACGTGTTTTTTGCACATTGGCTTGCGCTTCAAGATTAAACAATAACTGTTCATCTATATTAAATATTTTGTGTAGCTTTGCAGCCATTACTGGGGTCAACGCTCCGCCTGTAAGAAAGCGAGTAACAGTTGATGGACTAACATCTAGATGTTGAGCTGCTTTAGTGGCACTAAGCCCCTTATTCTCTAAAAATTTTTTAACGTAATGTCCCGAACCTTTTGGCGGTTCGAGCATATGAGCTATATCGCTCATGCTTACCAATGATCTATCCATTGCCCTTCTCCAATTTCATGAAATATGTTTATTGATAAACAGTAATTAGCACCTTATAATTGCTGTGAGGTTACCCCCGAAGGGGGCCTCAATCAATCATAACTTTTAAGTGTCACTATCACTTCATCATTGTTATTAAGTTCTACCATTAAACATGCAGCAACATGTTGGTAGTTTAGCTTGATAGCAATGTTAAAGTGTTTACCGTCTATCTGCTCAATATCATCACCCAGTAAAGAAACCAAAGCCTCTAAACTCAGTGCCGCTTCTAATGCATGTAGCGCATCACTTACCTCACTTAATACTGGTTCGCGTAATGACTTAAGCGTTATGATTGAGGTTTTATCAAAATGCACGTGCATTGTTTTACTCCTCTAATCATTATGGCCAGACCTTCTGGCTACCATTAAGTATACACTATGTTGCGCGTTGCGCAATGGTGTGTTTGTTTTTTATCGGTTACTGATGAGCGACGATAAAATCGATGACTTGAGAGCAGCAGAACTACTCACTGGTTGTCATTTTAACGCGTAAAACAGCTTTAAATTAGATAAAAAGTGCCTTACCATATAATAATAAAGTGTATTTTTTCACATTTTCATCTCAGATTTTTAGCTGCTAATACTCTATAAAATAGCCATATTGAGACACGGTGAATCCCTTTTTTATGGGCATTAGTTGATACGTTGGCATATTAAAAAGTGAATTTTTACACTTTTTTATCTCAGACTTTTACGGAGTTAAAGTGTCTCAAATTGCCAATTTCAGACGTTTTTGTGTCTCATTTAAAAAGCTAAATCGCGCGCAAAGCCTTGCTATATAAGGGCTGTAGGGGAGGGGAGTGTTTTCTTCTAATAGCGGGAACTATTGGATGAGGTTTTTATTTAAATTTCAAAGGCTTATCGTTAAAAGGCGCTATTTTATTACTGATTCATAGAGCGGTGTGATAGTTTCAACCGCTTCGCTAAGAGAAACACTTGTCATTAATCGGTATTTATTAATTGCCAACAGTCGCTCATTTTTCATCAATAGATTAAATACAGGTCTTGGTAATCTTACACCGTTCAAAATGGCATATTTTTCTTCAAGTTTTAGCTGTATTTCGCACATAGGCCGCCTTCCAACGTTAACTATTAATGTAAAACACCATGTTTTAAATCAGTGTTTGGATGTAATCTATTAAGCGTTTCAACACACCATGTTCTACGTGATTTATCTTCGTCTAGTAAACCTATTTGTAAAATTGTTTTACTAGTATCATGAGTCTCTTCAGCCTTAGCTAAAGACAACCCTTCTTTGCCAAACATTGCTGGCAATGCCATTGAAGATGAGTACTGATTAATGATTTTATGGCGCTGATTGCTTGATTGAAAGTTTAAACTTTGTTTGTGGAAAACTTTTAAAGGCGCTTCTCCTTGAAAGTTAATTTCATATTGCATATGCAAAGTTATAACACCTTCAGTATCTACAAGTTTTGAAATTTCCATGTGTAATGATTTTTTAAATTGAGCCTTTAAATAATTTTTATTTGGTAGTCTAACAAACTTATTAAATAAACTTGGAACATCAATTTCCTGTCCATTCTCTACCCACATTCTTGTTAACTTGATAGCGCTTTTATTGCGTAAATCAAGGTCGTAAGGAAGATAAATTGTAGGCTCAAAATATAAGTGTTTTTCAGTCATGTTTTTTCCAATGATTAAACTTTTAATAAAGCCAGAGAGATTCATTGAGTATGCCAACCACTTTTTTTAGTGGCGCACTGCGTTTATTTTCAGAAAGGCTTTTCAGTGCTTGATGAAACTCTTTTGAATCTTTTTCATTGAGCCTAATGTAGGGTTCTTCTGTTTTTGATTTATCTAAAAACAACTCACTAAGCTTTAGAACTTTTTTCTTTCGCTTGTTTATTTCGTACTGTTCAGCGAGCCATTTAGACAAATTATTAAAGTCTTGCTTTCGACCAGTAAAAATATGGTCTTCTGCGCAGCTTTCGCCTATATTGTTTAATAACGCAAATACTTCAATTGCCATAACTCTTGCATTCCAAAATTAAAAATAAATTAGGGCGGTCTTGGCGCAGCCTGCGAAGACAAATTTTAGCGCCAAAACCAATTAATTAAATGCTTAACTTGCAACCAAGTATCGATTAAATATACTTAACTGTCAATTATATAGTTAAACATATTTAACTTTTTATTTCGCAGGGTAAACCATTCAGCATGTCGATATAGGCTTGCGTCTTTTTATGGCCTTGCTCTACCTCTGCTGCTATCTGATGAATACGTGTTTTACTACAACCCCAGCGTTTAGCTAGCAATATAGGTGTCCAGCCCCGTTTTTCATACTCTGCCTTAAACTCAGTTCTGTTCAATTTAAATGCTCTCGAAAAAACTTAACATAAAAGTTAAATATACTTAATTAGTTGGCGTTGTAAAGGGCTGAGGGTTACACCAAATTCCAACATGGTTAAATTTTCGTAGTTAAAAATGAGAAACCCTTACTATCTGGGACGATATTGGAATAGTTTGTTTTAAGAGTTTACGCATCATATTGATAACAATGGATAACGAAAAGACGTTACCCACAGTTAACAACAATCGCGCTTTTAGCGCTTCGTGCTGTATGTAACATTCGCTCCGCGCCAATAATTTTTTTTGATTTTTAATGACTAAAAGTAAATAAAATCGTATTGAAATGGCAGTAAAAAGCCCCATTTAAGGGGCTTTAAGTATATATTTAAAATAACAAACTAAAATTAACTGTCGAAATTAGCTGTTGATGTTATATGTTTCAAGTTTCGGTATTCGTCAACCAAATCATATAATTCTTTAAAGATTAGAGGGCGAGTATCTAATTCCCACCTAGTAGCTTGCCAGTGGTCTATAACAGCCTCCCAGAGGCTAGCAGGGCAATCGCACTTCTTAGAAATAATTGACTTAATTGGTTCTAACCATTCATCTTTATCATTAACTTCAAGCTGAAACCATTGCTGATCTTCAAGCCACCGCAAATAGCGCCTAGCACATCTTCGAATATTACTTTTATGAACTTGCATTTTGTATTTCCTTTTATAATTTTTAAAAGGTAATTACCCCAATAAGGTAATAATTACCTTGTTGGTTAGAGCTGCGAATAGATAAAGTAATACCGTTAAAATACCGCTAACTTATTGGATAGAGATTTCGCAATTTGACAATTTGAAAAAAGATCCAAATTTAAACAAAATGGTTCATTTTCAGCATTAATATCACCCTCCAAAAAATCAGCCTTTGATGAAATTTCTTCAAGAAAATTAAATACTGAACTCCTTTTTAGTGTGTGGCCCCACAAATAAAAAGCTGGCGTTTTGAGTGTTTCATGAAAATCTAAAGTTAAAGTGTTACCAATTACAACCTCACCTACTAAACCCAACAGACTAAGCTGAATGTAAGCCATTCTTGCTGCGATAGGGTCTAAGTCAATTGCTTGAAAAGTCATTTGACGTTGTGGATTATAACCTTTATCTAACATTGACTGTGAGAATGCAATTAACATACTGCCGCTGCCAGAAGCAGGCTCACTAACACTTATATACCCTGTTTTTGATAGCTTTTCATCAAAGTCAGCCCCGATGCTTAACTCGGAAAGCATTTTACAAACTGGATAGGGTGTAAAAAATTGCCCCAGAGATGCTGAGCCTATTTCTAACTCCATAAACAATGACCCCAAAATATCACTTGGTTCTGAATCTAAAGCTAGAATTAATTCAGCATACATTTGTGTAAAACGCTCAATATCACCAGGTTTATACTTATTCACTATTCTCATATAATCAGATTCTTTTTCTTCGGACTTTAGAAATACATTTTCTATTGCAATCGAAGCCATGAAAATAAAATCTCGAAAAACGTCATAACGATTAGTCTGTGGTGCTGTATTTTTAAATATTTTTTTAAAATTAAGCGAATGAATATTCATTAGTGGCTTATCTCTTGTCTTATGTAGAGGACAAACCACCAACCCAACGGGCAAAATGATTTGCCAATTGGGTTAATGAAAAATAAAACGATTTAAAATAAATTATCTTATAAAACTATCTCTTAATTTTATCATTTGCCCTTTATCTCTAGAGTCGTCAACAAACAAAGTTCTGTTTCCGAGGACAAGATATAAACGCCAAGTTTTAGTTACAAATACTATATTAAACATAGGTAATGCCTACTCTCTATGAAAATTAAAAACAGTGTAAATTTGAGTTTCTGTGATTGAGTAGCACTTTAATGCCTCAACACAACTTTCAATCTCACCTGTATAAAAACATTCATAGTTAGATAGCTCTCGCAAAATAATTGCGTCAATACCGTTATCTTCTATATCTTGTTTTATGGCTGCATCTTTGATTTTATCGAACTCTTCAATAAAAGATTTAACGTTACACTTTGGTACTAACAAGCCAGCACCAAGAGAAACGTAAATAGTATTTTCTACTTTTTTCTTATTAAATTGTTCAGATGAAAATGAAAAAAAAGCACCCATTTCACTATAGAGAATTCCCATCGGGGTATTTAAATAATTTTGTAGACTCATATCAACCTCTTTTCTACGTGTTGAAGGCAGCTCGTAAGCGCCTGTTTTGTTTAAAGCCCTAAAAAGTAGAGGGCCTAGTTATTCATAGTACAAAAACGTCACTACCTTGAAGCAAAGCTTCATTAACATCGTCCATGAAAGCTTCAGAAGTATTTCGAACGAAAAAGGTGTCACAAACAAAAGGGTTATAAGTAACGCACTTTTCAGAGCCATTTAAAGGTTGAATATCATTCGAAGCATCAACTAAAATAGCCTCAATGAAAGCGTGTACGTTTCTTCGGTTATCACGTAAAACTCGCTCTCTGGATTTTATGCTAACCTTAAATTTAGCATTTTCAAGAAGCACAGACCTAGCATAACCACAAACCTTTCCTTTATTAACACCCTCCATCGCTAAGATCGAAAAAAACTCAGGTTTATTTAAATTCCGATAAACCCTAACTCTTAACATTTGTACGCAACTTCGTTCTACTTTTCCAACTTGACTATTAAAGGTTGGGCTAGAGTAAAAAAGAGAGTTTTCAAGCGCTCTTTTTTTGGGCGGCTCAGATAACTCCGAGCCAAAATCAAAATCAAAATCAATAGATGATTGAAACATAATAGAACCTCAATTATCTAGTTTTCTTCTGACCAAACTTCTCCGAATCCCTGCATACCTAGATTTTTAAGCCACTGATTAAGAAAGTCATTGAGAGACTCTTTCAGTCTAAAATCACAAGACTCACCATCGTAGACAACTTGGTATAAAGGTGGAATGCTCATATCAAAAGAAAACGCTTCAACCATTTTCAAATCTGGATAGACCAATACTTCCATCAGTGGATCAGAGCACAAATCCCCATTCTGTAAGAAATAATGAGCCATAGAAAAACCAATGCAATCTTTACCATTGATTTTATCTAAAATCGTGTTCCTTTCTATGACAAGATCCATAAATGAAGGTGATTTCGATTTACTATATTCTCTAGGGATTCCATCACTAGAAATTACGCCAAGTTTTTTTAGTAATTTAAAGTTATCTTCGTATATCATATTAACCTCTTTTCTACGTGTTGAAGGCAGCTCGTAAGCGCCTGTTTTTTGTTTTACTGCTAAAAGCAATAATTCAATTAGATTTAATGTTAACCCCAAATATCCGAATATACAAACCGTATGTTAAATGTTTGGCATGACAAACATATATAATTATCCAAAAAAAAACCGCTTAATAGCGGTTTTTTATTAATCGTAAAACTAAATATCAAAATTTTTTTATATTAGACTTAGTTAAATAAGCAATAAAATGAAACTGTTTTGATAAACCTCTAATATTAGTTGAGTCAATTAAAGCAACATCATCATCATCTTTCATAAAGTTATTGGCATCTATAACTGAGTCAAAAACACCAGCTATTTGAAAAAGATCACCAGTGTAAACTCGGATAAAAAAACCAATTGTTCCTGGTTCTTTTTCAAAAGAAAAATCTCTTTCACCTTTGTGTCGATGAGTCATTAAATCTATATTTTCAAAATTCGGCAAACTTCCAACTGCAACTAAACCATCACCTTTAAGTAATTCATCGTGACAGTCATCATTGAAGGAAAGCTTATCAATTCTATAAACCTTACCCTTAGATTTAGCATAAAATAAATTTTGGTTTTCAGTAATTAAAGTAGCACAATTCATAACAACCTCTTTTCTGCGTGTTGAAGGCAGCTCGTAAGCGCCTGTTTTTTTCTTTAGTTTTCATTAAACTAATAATCAAAAAAAATAATAGCACAAAAACTTAAGAATCAACCCTAAAATCAATTTTCATCAATGAAAGCATTAGGTTCTTGTGTAACGACCAATTTAACTTGTGTAGTATTACCGCTCAGATTTAACGTACCAAGCCAAGCTTGATTCGATTTGAAATCGTTATCAGTATCTTGCAGCAACCCAATTAATATAGATTTAAACAAATCAGAGCGATTCGAAATAATTTGAATTCTTTGCAATTCATCGTAGTCCGAGTTATTTAATAACTGATCCTCTATTGTAACTCCGCTTTTCATTTCATCTCCTGATATATGATTTTTAAAAAATTAATTTTTCAACAGTACACTACAAATATAAACACCAGTGCTTATAAACACAACTGTTTAGTTTGTTGGAGTGATATTAATTATTCATAGATTTATTTTAATTTTTTTAAAGTTGAAAAAACAAACTTTTTTGTTTATTATTTAACCTTACACAATGTAATAAAATAGGCGCTTACGAGCTGCCTTCAACACGTAACAAAGAGGTTAATATGGAAATTGAATATACAGAAAAAGTTCAGCGTACTGTAAAGCTAGATAGAGACCAATGTTCAAAAATTGCAACCCAAACAATCCTCAATGCTTTTGATTTAACAAGCGAGCATTTCATTGAAGAAGATCATCTTATGCGCTGGGTTGACTTAGGGGGACGCTTTAGACCTGAAAGGGAACTTGTACGGGAAGCTACTGAACAAGATAAAATGATTTTCCTAATCATGAACAAAATAAAATAGGCGCTTACGAGCTGCCTTCAACACGTAACAAAGAGGTTTTTATGAATACGGTAAATATAATTAGCAAAGGAAGTGAGCATCAAATTGTTTCGGCTTTACTTTTAAAATTGAGAGAAAAAACTAACAAATTAGCTAATAATGATGAGCCTGAAAAAAGCTACATTGATGTTTCAATTGAAAGGTATGAATTAGCGGTGAATTATTACGCTAAGCATCATAATGAAAAATTGCTAATAAGTTATAAAGAAAGCCTAAAGGAATGCATTAATTTAAAGGAGCTTTTCTTATCTTATGAAAAAATATGTAAACAGGCCAAAAAAGAAAGAAAGGTAAAAGGCAAAACAAATATGGAAATTGAAGATGTTAAAGCTAAAAGCTTTGATGAAAAACTAAATACACTAAACTCAATTAGAAAATCTAAAGCAAAATTAAACGATTTAAAATATTCACGAAAAATAAAAAAAGCCCATTAATTTGGGCTTTTTTTTATATAAATTTCAATTTCAAGGATTATACGTCGATAGGATTTTTTCAACTCTATCTTGAGAAACTTCAGTAACAGTAGACCAGGCAATACAATCTAAACCATCAACTTTAGCATTGTTAAGGGATAGTTTTATTTTAATTATAGAAATACATACAAACAGGCGACTACATCACCCATAAATTTTTTATTATAAGCGTTTACTTCAAAAACATGTTTTGGCTCAAGAGGATCATCTCCAATTATATACAAACATGCAACCCCTTGAATTGGATGGTGGCACACGTTCTCAAAAAAAGAGTAATCTTTTGCCCCCCAGCGTTTTAATTCAGATTCAAATAATTTTTTAATTTCACTCCTTAAATAATCTTCAACAGTAACTGTTGAACTTCCTTGAAAACCACCTAAATTATGATTTCTAATATAATTGACAGTACTGTCAAAATTACCAGCCTCAAATTGTACTTTAATTTCAGCCATTAGTGGTTATTCTCACTTAAAAAACGAATCAACAAATTTTACTCCAAAATAAAGGTTAAATCTTTAGAAAAAAATAATAATAGTACATTAACAACACTATACCCCAATTGTTGTAGTGAAGTTCATGCAAAAAAAAGCCCAAAATTTACATTTTGGGCTTTGTTTACATTATAATATTGTAATTAATTCATTTGTCTATGCTTAGACCAAACATAAAGCAGTACAGAAATTAAAACGGCTGGAATTGTAAGGGATTGGCATAATTCAATAATTGGTAACATAGTAACCTCTTTTCTACGTGTTGAAGGCAGCTCGTAAGCGCCTGTTTTTTTCTTGATCATAAGATCGAGTGTTAGTTTGTATAATAAACAAAATTGACAACAAATAAAAGGTCTTGATTTTCACTAACAAGTAAAATTTGGCATGACAAACTTTTTGATTGATCCAAATGTAGCCCAGCAATAAAGAAATCTTGAAATGCTTATCGGTTCCTTTTGTATCAAGTGAGGCTAAATATCTTAGTATTGTTCTTACTGCATGTTTACTAGAAGCCTTATTGCTAGTTTCTAAAGTTATTAATTGAGTCCATTCTGGCATTATTTTAATCTAAGCTTCTTCTTCTTCTTCTTCTTATTATTGAAACGAGTACAACGAAAATAATAAGAAAGAACTTCAAAAAATGCAGTAATGAACAATACGAAAATTGAAATATACATAAAATATTCTAAGCTATCTTTAAATGACATTTAAAAACCATCCTTATATTGATGTTCACTTTCTTTGCAATGAACATTAACCCAGAGCCAAACAAAATTTAAACTATCTTGCTCAAGCTTATTTAAACGTACAACCTTAGTTTTTGCTTTACCAGATTGCTTTTGAAAACCTAGAAAACCTGCAACAATAAAAAATACTTTAACCTGTGAATAACTAATCATTAAGCCTAAGGAGCTCTTGACCTTTGGCTTCACCATAAGCTTTAACAAAATCAGTCAAATCTTTATATTCAAGTTTTTTCTCTGCATCCTCAAAACTTGGAATTATCATTTCCATTGGCCCCTCGGTATTTCTAAGTACATTTTCACAAACATCAACCCCTTTATTTAAAGAATCACCATACTGGTCATTATCTGCAACCAAAATTATACGAGAATTAGGAAATGATAATCTTAAATATAAAACAACATTTGCTATATTATCAGCCATCAAAGCAGCTACACTTAACACACCAGTCAATTTAAAAGACATACCAGCGTCTGCGGGGGCTTCTAAAACATAAATATCTTCCCCATCAATTGGTAATCTAGATGGAACGAAGAAAGCAGAAAATGAAGGGTTTAAACCCTTTCTGAATAATTTTTTATTTTGAATCGGATAAATTCTTTGCAAACCTGAGAACTCCCAAGTTTTTACACTCACCAACTTTAATGCTGTAAAATAATTATCGTCTTTCGTATCGTTATAGTATAGATCACACCAAAGGTAGATCTCAGCAACACCTTTACTGTAAAAATACGGGCAGGCAGTTTTTAAAGGCTTTAAGAAATACAACCACGATTTATCTTTTTTGATGGCGTTTTTAACTAATTCACTTTCAATTTCAAGACTTTTTTTGATAGCTGCCTCTCTATCCTTTGCTGCATTTGGATCAGGTTTATACCTAGTAATACGATTTCCCGATTTGTAAGTTTGATATTCTCTTTTTATAGAATCTAAACCATTAAACCAAAGGGGTTCAGAAAAGTGCTTTCTAAAATTATTGAATCTTATTAAAGGAAAATTAATGGTAAAAGAATTCCCATTCTCATCAGTGATATCAAAGGAAGCCTCCTTTGCTAAAATTGAAACTCGCCCTTTATCTGCTTTCTCTAATCCAAATACTTTACTTCCTTTAACTAACAATCCATCCAAAGCCAAATTACTTCGACTAGAATCCCAATCAATTGAAACTTGATTTGCAATGTCCGATATTTCATACCTAAACTTATCAAGCATAACGTAAGCATTATTTGAGTAATAAGTTAGAATAAATGTATAAAAAGGCGGTGGTAATGATTGATTAGAGTTTGGCATGCCAAATTTACTCCTATAATGATCGCGATAAACAAATCTATAAAGTACAATACTAAGATTATGTCACTGGTCATTTACCAGCAGAAAAAGAAGGGCGCTTACGAGCTGCCCGCAATTGGTCACAACACTAAGGAAAAAAGTAAAAACCCATATTTCATGGAAGAAGCGGTGCTGTTTATAACAGCATCGCAATTTTACTCTGTTATTAGTCAAAATTACGTTTAAGCCAGTTATTACACTCAGCTAAAGAAAAACTAGATGTACTATCAACTTTATTCTTTACTAAAGCTGTCAAAATCTCATCCCTACTGAATGAAAATTTACTTTTTAGCAACCGAACGCAATTTTTAGCTTCTGTTAAATCTTCATGATTCTTAGAATTATGAAATGAAGCAATAACATCACTTATAACCATTTTAATACTCCTGCTTTGTATATTTAAAGGGCCTAGGAAGGTCTAGGAACTCTTACTACGACCTCTTTCACTTCATACTTAAGAGGAGCAAGAACACCAAAAGATTGCAGCATAACTCGCCACAGCGAGTAATTTATATGATGAGCCCTGTTTTCCCTGTCAACAAGTGATTTTAACTCAGCCCCATCAATAACTTTTTGAGCGTCCAGCAAGTTGAACCAATCACTCTGATATAGATCTAAAGGTTCAAGTTTAGAATAATCATTATCCCTGGTACTTAAAATCTCATCTATCTCTTGCTTTCCCATTTTTAAAATTTTTGCGGCTTCGTACTTATCGATACTAAGTATATTAATGAACGTTCTTAATTCACTGTAAGTTGGGCAGCGCCAATCAATAGCACTATAAATTTTAGGATCAAGAGACACCTCTGCTGTTCTAGCTGAACGATTAGAACAGTAAAAAGAAATCTTTGAGCTTTCAACCCCAAATTCTTGTGCTAATTCATTTGGGGTATAACCTGTCCAAGAAATAAACTGCCTCAAAACTTTAGGGTTTGGTGGTTCAAAGCCTGAATCTAAAGGCAAAAGGGTTACGTTAGGCAATTTAGGGGTCTCTGAGTACTCAGTTAAAGAACTAATCCCTATATGAAGTAGAAAGTTCAACCAGTTTTTGTGCTCAATAGGAAAAACTAAATTAGCGTCAACATTATTACTATAAAGATAATGGGATAACATTGATTCTGAAAAATCTAATGAGCGAGATGTTTTAGATACAGAACTTCCAGAACGTGAAACCAAAACTCTTAACTCGGATATCTTGGGCTTTTCAAAAACCGAAGATTTTGCACTAAATATAGAAGAACGTAAAAATGGTCGTTTTGTTTTAAGGTGATTCACTTCAGCTAGACCGAAAGACTCTAACCAATATCTCCATACTGTATATTGAATACGCTTACCATTAATGTAACTTTTCTCTTTAAAGAAATTACGCAAATTTTTCGGATTCATTCCAACCATTTCAGCCAACTCAATAGTTGAATAACCGACAAGTTTCTTAAATTCTGCTAGTTCAGTATGTGTAGGAGAAACCCACCCACTTGAATAAGGTAGTAAAGCTTTTTCATGCATTTTCTCATTCCTAGAAATATAACTTACAAAGCGCTCATGAATCTTCTTATAAAAATCTGAAAAAGAAAGCACATTGAAATAATTAAATTGATTTTGTGATTGAAACATAAAGACCTCTTTTCTACGTGTAAAAGGCAGGAATTTTTTCCGCCTGGTTTTTTATCTACAGATTAAAAATGCCATACAACCATTTTTATATCAACTTTTTTTAAAAAAAAGAGATACAAAGACCGCGCTTTTTATCAATGTTTTTTGCTAAAGAAACAGCAAAAAAAATTGGCGCGAAAATAATGAAGATAAGCCAATCGGATTAAATAATTCGCTTTGTCACCTACTCGCAAGCTCGTGTTTCCTAGCATTATTATATAATCCTCATGGCTTATCTGCTTTTACCACAAGCCGAATGCAACAAGTTTCAATCGCCTTTTGCGCCAGCACTCCTTCGTCGTGCCGAACTCATAAAACCTTCGAGGTTTTAGTGAGTTCGCGGTCATGCAAGCATGACCGTCGCTTACCCGCCAGTTGGGAGGGGCATCATGAGCAAGTTGCCCCTCCTTTTTGGCGGCCCTGCCGCTCTAGGTTACACTGCGTGTTAACCTAGAGCGGCAGGGTTCGTAAGCTCTGGCGCAAAAGGCACACGGAAAATAGGTATTCAACAAGTTGAACTCTATTTTACCATGCAATTATAACACAAATACAACATTTACGAACGGAGTAAATTATAATATTATGACGTAACATTATGAACGCTATAAACGAACGATTATAATGTATATTTATAAAGTCAAAAAGAAAGGGGTGGGCATGATAGAAGAAAAAATAATTCAGCTTGAAAATGAAGTTGAAAAGTTAAAATCTATAAAAGCTGAAATAAAATCGAAAAGAAAAAAAAGGAATTACTCAGGTTCAAAATTGAGACCGTACTTTATCGAAGCAAAGAAATTGAAAGAAGATTATAAGTTTTCTTTCGCAGATATAAGCCTGTGGTTGAAAACATTTAAGAAGATAAAAATGAAACCCGATGGCGTAAGATCTGCTTACAGAAGGATAGAAAAGGAAGATGAAATAAGCGGGGAAGGTTGAAAATATGGCAAAGAAAAAAAGCTTAAAACAACAAGCTCAATCATTAATTAGATCAAAAATGAATAAGAACGATACTCAAAGTAAAGAGACTGTTGGGAATTTTAAACAGCTAAAATCTATAAGATCCAAAAACGAAGTTATACTAGCTATTACAAAAATAGCAAAAGATTTAGGAGTCGAAAGACTCAAGCATATAACAAAAGAAAAAGCGGAAGAGTATTTAAAAAACAGCAAAGATGGTTACGCATCACAGAAATCTATAGATAGAAATAGAAGGGCTCTTTCAATTGCATTGGGTCATGATCTAAAGAGAGTGATCGCTATAAGCGAACAAAAATTATCGACTAGGGCTTATGCTAATAACCAAATAAAAGAAATAACAAACAGCATGAACGATAGAAATTCATTAGCCGTCCGTATTGCCCACAATGCTGGTCTAAGAGCTCACGAACTTATAACGTTGAAAAAAATTAATGAAGGTGAAAAAACGAAAACAAGAACGTGGGATCAAAAAAGGTTTGTCGGAAGAGAAGGTGTGACATATTTAGTAACAGGGAAGGGCGGACTAACACGCGAAGTAATGCTCTCAAAATCATTATCGAATGAACTAGAGGATAGGAGATTAAGTAGCCCAAAAACGACTATGGACAGAGGGGTTAATTACCTCCAAAGATATGACATAGGAGGAGGTAATGCGCTTTCAGCATCGTTCACAAGAGCATCACAACGTTCACTTACATTCTCACATGGCCTGCATGGAGTAAGGCACAGATACGCTCAAGAAAGGCTTGATGAAATAAAAGATGCTCTAAAAGTTAATCATGATATCGCAAGAGACATTCTTGCTCAGGAGCTTGGTCATTTTAGAGGAGATATAACAGAGGTATATTTGAGATGAAATTATTACTAAAATTGGAATTAAAAAAAAAGACCCTGAAAAGGGTCTAAGATTTAAATGCTTGATACTCTTTTTATAAGTGCCTTCGGTAGTTCAACCCTAAAACACACATCAGATAAGTATGAATCAACATGGTAATTTTCACCAAATAGAAATAACACTTTGTCGCAAGTATTTCTAACATGAGCTGCGTAAGAAAAATCATCGCTATTCCTAACAACAACCACTTTTTTTGCATTGATGGATGATGCATTTGAAGAATAAAAATTCAACAAGTTTTCTGATAAATTATATATAGCAATTCGAGCGTGGTAATCTGCTAATGGCAAATTAACTAACTTTAACAATTTATCACTATCTTTCTTTAGTACATTCATAATAACCTCTTTGTTACGTGTTGAAGGCAGCTCGTAAGCGCCTATTTTGTTTATTTCAAAACTGAATTCAAAGGTATAGCAGCGAATTTTTTCAAAGAAATAGATAAAGTATCCATTTGATCCCAAAGCTCGTTAGCCTCCCAACCATCAAAAACAATGTTTGAATTGTCAGTTACATATTTATCCATGAGCTCAGCAGGTTGACTTGAAAAATCATTAGGTAAAGGTTTATCAAGAATAAATGAGCTGCTTTCAATCATCGCTTTGTCATGAAGGCAGTCAATATAGTGATTAGCTTTATTACCCAATCGCTGGCTAAACACATCAACTAAACACATAGCACTAGCTATATGACAATCAATATCTTCATTGCCCTTAACTAGATGACTTTCAAATATAGTAATAGCATCAACTAAATGTTCAGTTTCAACCATTTTAGAAACAGCCTCTTGACCATATAAATAACCACAGATAATAAATAAACTCATAATAACCTCTTTCCTACGTGTTGAAGGCAGCTCATAAGCGCCTGTTTTGTTTTTTAAGTAAAACTAAAAGTAAGAGGTTATTCTAATTTAAAAAAAGTAAAAATCAAAATTAAAATTAAAAAATTTGGCATGCCAAACATAGCCTATTGCTTAACCAAATTTAATGACTTCAAACTTCAAAATAAAATAAGTCAATATCAGGATAAAGTTGAAAACATGTCGCTACATCAAGCCCAAGTATTAATTTAGTCTCTTCATTAATTAAATTTTCACACTTTCCACCATTAGTTAAAACATAATCTCTCGCTAAAAAAAGCCCTGCTTCATAGTTTTTTTTACATTTACATAACTCTGAAAGGTATGGTATTAAACCTTGCATTTTTGAAGCTGCTAAATTCAACTCTGATAAATCCACGCTTAATTTCATTGCACTTTCCCAACATTAAAAATTCCAACTCTATAAAAAAAGGAACTACCATAGAGCATCTTAAATGTATCTCTTAACAAGATACTAGTAATTTCAGCATCAAAACATCTAGTATAGTTTTTACCAAATCTACGTCCTTTCACTGGTATACGCCTAACAATAAAGAGCAACTTGTGATCACGATTTAAGCCTGTGTATTCCATAAATTATCTCTTATTTGTTAATTTGTTCTGTCGCGAATTTCAAAGCATTTTTTGTTGCTTTCAATTCTGGAATGAAACCAACAACTTCACAATCGGGTAGGGACTCTTGTAATTTTTTAATATACTCCATCTGTTTAAGAACCTTATCACGTTGGTTTTTTTCAATTGCTGGTAATGAAACAACAGTTTCAAGACCTGAAATATAACCAATCACCTGATCACTACAAGCATCTTTTGCATTAGCTTCAACACTAATAAAAAAAGAAACAACGAATAAAGAAAACAATTTAATTCTACTTCTTCCTGTTTCTTGTTTTTTATTTAGACCAAGCAGTGCAGGCATTTTTTTACTGGTTTCCATTTAAACTCCTTTATTAATTGAAATGATAGCCTTGGTGTAGACGAGCAATAAAGATTAATCCTAACAGCTCATGTAACCCTTGATGGTTGGTGCTGAAAAATTAAAGAATTACATTAAAGTATCCTACTGATTAAAAGTTAAATTCTGGCATTCACTATAAATAAAATAATAAAGTATCATACTAAGCACTTCAATTAAGTGGTTAATGAGCCGTGAACATATGGGTCGTAACTAGGTGTTAAGCCTAACTCCTTTTCGCGCTGAAATTCCTTTAAGTATCGCTTGTAACGCCTTTCTGTAATTATGTCTTGAGACAAAATATCAAAACCATAACCTGTTTCAGCCATCATTTTATCTTCTTTATTTTTAAGTGCCGCCAAGACAGATTTACAAAAACCTATACCGTAATTTTTAGCCATAACTTACTCCCGAGTATGAATCTTTATTTCTTAGTATGATAATTTATTGGTTGGGGTGATTCTTTATTGTTTACCCACACTTGGCGCTGTCGAAATACTTAAATATCCAGCCCATCAACGCCCAAAAATAAACACTACTGCTTATTAACACAAGTGGTTATTTTTGTTTCAGCTTTACTTTTTTGGAGGCCGGTTTATACAGTTCACCTGTTTCTAAGTGGACACTCATTGTTTTTTTCCACCTAGATAGTTCTTGTGGCAATATATGAGTATTATCTCTTAGGAAATCCGCTGTAGCACCTCTGTAAGTGCCGTATCTTGTTTTTATATATTCTATTAATGTCATATCAATATTAATTTATTATTTCGCACTCGCAAATTAACACATGTGCTTGTAAACAACAATGTTAATTTATGGTAGCTAAAGTTGCGGGATAATTACGGGGGAAAGATAAATATTCATACATTACAACTTTCATAAAAAAACCCTACATATAAAATATGTAGGGTTTTTTATGGTATTTATTCTGGAGAATGACCTATTATCTTATTCGCAATGAAATCAGGTGAACAAGTAGCTCTCTCAACTAATTCAAAATACAAATCATTATATAGGGCAAGCCAAGTAACATAATTATCTTGTATATATTCAGGAATATAAAAAACTTCAACACCATTAACTTTGCACCACTTCTCAGGCGGAAGTACACAACGTTTCCAATGAAAATCATCGGACGATATTTTTTTTATATCAGCAGTTAAGTTAGCCTGGTATTGACTAACTCTAAGGTCATATTCAGCATGACTTATCTTCGCAAGTTTTTTCCCTGAAGTCTCAAAAGCATTTAAGTTTAAATACTCAGAAAGTAGCAAATCACCTTTATCATTATTATATAAACTACTACTAAAAATAACTCTCTCTAAGTCATTTTCGTCCAAATAAACATAAGACTCTGTAATAGCATAATGTCTTAAAGGTAAATTAAGGTCTACAATATACCCAACAACTCGTTTAAATTTATTGAAATCCAATAACATAATAACCTCTCTTCTACGTGTTAAAGGCAGCTCGTAAGCGCCTGTTTTCTGTTTTTTTTAATATTGTTGAGCGTTGTGAAGAAGCACAGCAGAATCGTAAGCAATTCGATACTTACCCTTGTGATCAGAAGAAAGCTTTAAAAAAGCATCATCTATCATATTCACATAAAGCTCTGGAACTACATCCCCTTTTGATAATGCCAACCAACACACTTCATCTATCTTATTAATAAATGAATCAAAGTTAATTTTACTGTTAGTGACAATTGCAATATCAACTTCTACGATGGTGTTAGCGAATGGCTTTATAACTTCTCTATTTAAACTCATAAAAACCTCTTTGTTACGTGTTGAAGGCAGCTCGTAAGCGCCTGTTTTTTTTTAATTAAAGCTCACACTCGCAAGCTTAAAGAAAAGAAAAGAAAAGACCCACGCACCAATTTCTTAAGAGAATTCCGAAGAATTCCAATCTCAATAAGAGATTGTGCGTATGTTAAACATACGACTACACTCAAAGGCCGCTCATATCTAAAATTAGAAATATAGCTGTGTTAAACCTTCTAGGTCTTACCTAGTTACACCATCAGCAAAGCCTTCCTAGGTGATTAGGACGTTACTATAGATAACGAATCTCGGCGCGTGGCCTTAGTAAAACACGGTACAAAATCAGATTTAGGTTTACCAAAAAAGAAACCTTGACCTAAGGTACAACCTAAATCTTTTACAATTTTTTCTTGCTCAAAAGTTTCAATTCCTTCGGCTAAAATAGTCGCGCTTTTTACATTGCCAATATCAACAAGCGATTTAACTATTGTTTGCTTTATTTTACTATTTTCAATCCCGTTAACAAGACCTCGATCAATTTTAACCCCTTGGATATTTAAAATATCCAAGGAAGTCAAATTACTAAAACCCGCACCAAAATCATCAACTATAACATTCACACCAAGCTCATTAAGAAAAGAAATAGAGTTATTAACTTTAGAGAAATCCTTTATTTTAAAGTCTTCAGTAATTTCTATGTCAAAGCGCTTCGGATTAAGATAACCCTTTTTAGCCATTATAAAGAATGTGTTCAAAAAAGAGCTGTAATTACCGTCTTCTAGCTCTTTTGGCGAAACATTAATAGCAAGTTTCACATTGTGAGGTAATGCTTTTAAAGCAGTTGACGCTTTCCGCAACATGATAGGCCAAAGATATTCCCAAAGATTAAAGGTAAATAAATCACTTAAAAAAACATCGGGTGTTTGTAACCCCATTTTAGGATGGGTGTACCTAATCAAACACTCATACGAAGTAATCATACCAGTTTTAAGTGAATATTGAGGTTGATAGTAATAATTAAAACAATCAGTAAGCTCATGAGAAAGTTCAAAAGACTCTTCAAATGTAGAGTCTTTTCGAAAACGAAAAATATTAGAACTCATTAATCTTGCTCCTGTGGTTTAGCTTTACTTTTCATTTTACTAACACCTTTCCTAACAGCACCAGAACCTTTCTGACCCGCAGAACCTGCTCCACCTGCCATTTTTTGGAAAGCACCTTCAGCACCAGCAAAACCAACCCAACCTAAAGCCGTAGAGAATAGTATTGGCCCATAAAGATACATTCCCGATGAAATCCATTGAGTAAGAACTTGTGTATTTATCTCATTGAAATCAACGCCTAAAGCCGTTAGCAAAGTATCATCTATTAGTCTAGAAAGTTCCCAGAAAAAAGGCCAAAACATAATAGAACTGATTATCCCTAGGAACAAACCAATATATTTCCATTTTAAACCGCTCATTATCATGGCTGGCAAAAAAGCGATAATAATAAACATTAGAACAAAAGGTTTAACCATAGGCATAGCTAGTTGTAGCATAGAACCACCACTAAATTGATCTATAGAAGATACAGCAACGCCCGCAGTACCTAATGCCCTAAATGCCCAATCAGTTATTCCATCATCTCCTTGTAGACCATAATCGGTAGTAGAAATAGCATTTAATTGGGACATTTTGAAAGGAGTAAACAAAGACTGTTGAACTACAACATCTTTAACATCGAGGTAAACATAACTTTTCATTTTTACCTGATTTAATCTATCGGTTAAGGTATCGTAAATTTCCGTTTCTTTATCTCTAAGCCATTCTTCTACACTAAAATACAAACGTGTAGATAAAGCTTCTTCAGCAACATATGGGCTATTGATAATACCAACACCTAACCACCATTCTTTACAAGTGGGAAAACCGTAACCTGAAGGTAATTGTTCAGCCTCTTCAATTTCGTTAATGCTATTTTCAAAACCTAGCCTTGCAGTTTTAGAATAAAATCCATCACCATCAGCATTGTCGTAAAGACCATTGCTTTGCACAAACTTTCTTCCCCCAGGCCAGTCCTCAGAATCACTAATTGCAGTCCACCTACCATGGTCAGTAAAATATTTAGATCTAGCAGGAGTGAAACATGTGGCAACAAATTCTTTAGTCTCCTGAATTAAAGCTTGATCTGTAATTCTTTGCTTAACCATAGCATCAGAAATAAGACGGATATCTGTTGAACAGGGTAATTCATCAACGGCCCAATTTTTAATGCCTTGAGATAATTTTATTATAATTTCAAATAATACGGGGATTCTTACTGTCCTATGCCCTAGCTGAACTACCATACTATCAGCGACGAACTCTGCCTCTTCACCCATTATATCTGTAGTAACAGTGCCACCTGCCCTATCATCGATGCTACATTCTCTTGCATAATATCGAATATCATCAAACTCAAGTTTAACCATTGGATATAGAGCGAACTCAAATGCTAAAAGAATAAAAAATAGACCCATACCAACAGTTCTTAATGATGATTTAGTATTGTGGTCATCCATACCGCTCTCATGCGCCGATTTAACAGCACCAAATATCAAACCTATAATAGGAAGGTAAATGAGACCCGTTTGTGCAAAAATATCCCAAAAGACATTATAGATATAAAATCCAAGTGAAATACCGTACGCGTCAATGACACTATCAACTACCATAAATCACCCTAAAATAAGAAACCTAATGTTTCTAATAAAAATAATGCACAAATAAAATGCAACCGACAACCTAATAGTGTCTTCAATTCTTGATCACCGTAGTTATTTTTACTACAAACAAATAAAACTAAATGCTCCCAGTAATAAACGATTAGGAAAGCGACAGATAAGCGAAATAAATGAAAATAAGAACCAGCGCCATCGAAAAAATTAGCCAACGAAAAAATAGCGTCTCTTTTTTCAAGTAGAACGAAACTTAATTGCAAAATAAGCACACCAGAAAGAATAAATAAAAAGGTATAAATAGACCATTTAAAAAGGCTTTTAATAATGTGATTACTAATCATCATCGGCTTCTCCCTGAAATATTTCTGATCGCATCAGTAGTATCATTCGATGGGTTACTAAACCGTTGATTATCCCTTTGCATTTTTCGCTCTATAAGAGTCACAGCTACCGATTGTTTAGTAGTGGCTCTTAACTCTGCATCTTGCCTAAGGAGTTCCATTTCTTGACCTAACTCAGTTATTCGATTATCAATAATAAGAACTGCATCAGGATTTTGAGCTATATTTGCTTCTTTTTTCCCTGTCAGCAAAATGCGCCTAGCAGCTATAAGCCGTTCAACAGTATCAACTATTGCAACTTCTTCAGCCAAGCGTTCAACTAAAGAGGTTTGGTAAATTGATTCTGATTTAAGAGCTTCCATTACCTGCTGTGAGATTGCGTAACCTGGTGCTGATACTGCTTCCAATATTTCGGCATCATAACTAACTATTGGAGCATCAAGTAAAGCGATTAATCTTAATTCAAGTTGGTTTTGCTTTTCTTCAAGAATTGAGTAAACGCCTTTTCCTGGCGTAGTGTTAAGCCTTTCGCATTCTAGGCAAGTTCTGAGTGTAGTTTCACCCACAATAGATATAACCCATTTAGCCGCATCTTCAGGGTCTGACCAATATTTTGCAAACCAAGGGGAGTTAACACCTTCAGAATCAGGGAAGTTAGAGTTACTTCTAACATTGCGATTTGATAGTAAATTTGTACCAGCCTTCACCGTATCAGCAACGGTTTCAATCGGGTCTTGGTCTTTACCCCCAGCCTTTCTACCATCGATCCAAGTAACGCCTGAATCACCTTTATTCTCTTTTATATCGTCATCTTTTTGAACTACATCATCATTATCAGAATCTGTATTTCCCCAATCCTCAAACCCTGACATATCAACCCAACTACCAACAGAACCAGCAGTACCATATCCTTCACTGATTATTTTATCCGTCATTTCCTCACAAGAAGCAACTGAACCGTTAAATATCTCACTTGCTTCAACTTTTCCCTGCTGAATAAATTCATACAATTGAGGATCAGCTCTTGCAATTTCCATCATCGGCCAGTTAGAAATAGCACCAGTTACACTGGCAAGTAAGTCATCGGCAAGTTTTTCTAGTTGACCTGAAACACCATTCAAAACATTTGAAACAGATAGTGACATATCGAAATTCCCACACATAGGGGTTTCCCAACGAACCCCTGCACCGACAGGAATCAATCTATTCCTCCGTTGTTTAATTTTAGCTTTTCCACCAATTTCAAACACTAATCTAGGATCTAATTTCTTCTCAGCGCCTAGTGTATTATTAGAAGTAAAAGCCAATAATAAAGCAGTAAAAATAATTGTTTTTTTCATAATCAAATACCTACGCTATATAAGAAAACTTGACCTTTTTTCTCACAACATTCGTAAGGTCTCCAAAGTTGCCATGCATAATTACCATCATCAGAACGTCTATGCTCATAACCATCAAAAGCTAAAGATCTAGCATCACCTGCACTTTTACGTGTTGAACTCTCGCCAAATATATGACAACTACTATCTTTTTTTGGGTAAAGCATTTGCCATTTACTTTCTTTACTTCGCCACTCTTCGACTTGCTTAGGCGGCCAATAACCATCTTTACCGTTTCTATCGCCAAGGTAGTTATAAATGTGAAGAGCAGATTCATCAGTAACAATATCAGCGGCTCTTTGGGCAAAAACAGCAGAAGCCTTATAGCTATCGTTTTGCATTAGACTTCCAATTCGAGGAAATAAATTACCGAAGCGACCTGTAAAAAGGAAGTTCTCATTTTGTCCATCCTCTCTTTCTCCAACTTCTCTCATACCAGGAATGTAAGTTGCAGGATTTAAAAACTCGCTATATGGAAACTTCCAAGAATAGTAATCAAGCATAGTCACATAGTAAGGAACATAAGGGGTAACACCGCTCTCGCATCCGTAATCTGTACTGCCAAACATTTCTGACATTACAAGAAGACCAGGACTTCCTATCACATCAACATGACGGCTAATAATCTTAGAGTTTTGCTTACGATTTTTTTTCTTTTTAGAGTTATTGTTTCGGCTTCCTCCACTAATTTGATTTGCATTAGCAGGTGTTGCACCCGTTTGATCAAAATCTACCAAATCAGAAACAAAAGACATTTCAGACCAAGGCACTTCGCCTGGCGTCTGATAAACTTGAACAATAGCATCAGGATTGTAATGCCTAACCTTGATACTTTCTTCAACAGAACAGCTTGGTGGGAATGGTCTGCATTTCAGCCAAAAGCAAACACCTGTAGGCTGCCAAGCAACACAACTTAAAGAAAGGCTCTCACCTATTATCTCTGCTGAATTAATCCCACCGCCAGCTTTTACATAACTAGAATGAGTAAAAACAAGAAGAGAAAATATTAATACGGAAAACTTCATTTTTTAAAGTCCTTATTATTTAGATAAGTATTTAACGTGTTTACAGCCATGACAATATTGGAAGAACCGTAAATAACATATCTTTCATCAATTACGATTGCTGGGAGTTCTTTAACACCGAGGGAAAATGCTCTACCTGTTTTTTGGTAACTATCAACAATTTTATTTAATATGTTAGCGCCCTCTTCACTATTTATATATTTATTCATATAAACCTGAGCATCGGCTAAATTATTCGGTACGTTTTTATTAACAGCAGCTTTGAAATTAGCGCCTTCACCCAAGATGTAATAAAGAACTTCTACATTTGGTATCGATTTTTTAACAGGGATCACCATTGAGGTATCTGAAAAAACCTCAACCTTAGAAATTTTATAATCAGCAAAAGAAAAAAAAGGTGAAAATAGCAGAACTAAATAAAATAAGTTTTTCATCATTTACCCAAAAACGTTTCAATGGACATATTTTATGGATTATGTTGATAAAGCGGTAGCAAAAAGGGGGGGGTGAAATTTTACATGCTTTTATGAAAAATAAAAAAAACAGCTAAAAAATAGCTGCCTTTAAGATGATTAGATATATAAAGTTTGGCATGCCAAACTAGTAGTAAGTGTCGTATAACTCCCCTCTAGATTTTACATCTGTTACTTCTTGTGAAGTGTATGAATCGCCATCAGCAATAAAATTGCCCATGCCATCATTTAAACCATCTAGTTGGGAATCACTACTTTCATCAACATCAACTATGCATTCAAAAGCCCATGAAGCAGTAGATTTAAGAGCGGCCTTAGCAAATTTTGAAAACATATTAATCACCTTAATTTTTTTTAATAAAACAATCTAAAGAATCTATTATCTCTTGGTAGTTTGACTTAACCCATGATTTCTTGATTGGCCCCCAATCAAGCAACCGATAACCACCAGTCTTTTTTGAGCCTGTGAATTCTATTAAAACGCCCAAATCTGACAAACCAACAATATTACTTTTGACTGTATTCTTAGGCCAACCTAGCGTATTTTTTAAATCAATCGCCCCAATAGGCCCTCTTTCACAAATTAAATAGGCAAGTATCAGCCTGCGATTATAGGCACTTTGGAAGATGTTTTTTATTACCATTTCGAACTGTTTTACTTCTTAGCGCTAAACTTGATACTAATAATAGCACAAAAAACAAATCAAAAGAGCCACCACCACTAGACTTAACATCAGTCTCAGTATTTGAGTCAACTGAAGACTTATCATTATTTGTTAAGTTAATTTCAACAGTGTTTATAGAAATCTCTGATGAAATACCATCCAAATGAACACTGAAAGAACCTATCGAATCGAAAATGTTATTATCAATTAAATTAATTACAACATCTAATTTATCTTGACCATCTAAAAAAGTAAACTCACTATCAAAACCAACAAAATCCACACCCGACTTTCTAGTGCCATCTTCAGTGTAAACCCTGAGCACCTTTTCACCATACACCCCGCCTTCACGAAGAATACTTAGCGCAACAGTGCCATCCCCCTCTGATACGGTGTAACTATCAGCAGAAAAACCAAAGACACCTTCATGTGTTGGCGTTTCAGTAAAAACAATTGAAGCCTCTGAGTTTTCTTCATTGAGATCCAGTTTGTACGGGTAACGCAAAACAGCCTTAGATTTACCTGAAGCATCTGCGCTTACAGGTAAGGTTAATTCAGCAGTATCAGAACCAGAGACGAAACTAACTCGCTCAAAGCTCTTGTTGAAGTCCACACCTTCTTTTGCTGTATCATCGAAGAAGGCTACCTCTACTGACGTTTCTTGAGATAAATCACCTGTACGTTTTAAATTAATAACTACGAACTCTGAAGCGGAATCCAATTTATAATCAAGAGAAGAAAATCCAACACTGCCGACAGACAAAGGAGCTGTACGTCTAGCCGCAGCAATTGGGGCATTTTCTTTAACTATTGATGAATTATCAGCCTCACCTTCAACACCGCAACTATCGCCTTTAACAACAACGTTAGGATCACTAAAAAATTTATGGTTATTTTCTTCAGTCAACCCCATTATAGTATAATGACTTGCACAATAAGTAGCATGAGCCGATGGCAAATAAGTGTAGTTATCATCATTAACATGACCTGCACTTAGATTATGACCAACCTCATGGGCAAAGACATAATCACCATCAGTTTGATTTATAGCAGCAACATCAAAGACCACTGACAACTCACCACCAACTTCTCCATAGCCATAAACTTCAGGGTTAAGTGATTCGTTATACGGTCTTATATATAATGCAATATCAGCACCAAAAGCTAGATAAGCATTATTTTCAGGATAACCACCATTTGCACCGTATGGACTTAAAATTCTATCAGCAGGGTTTATATCATCATAATGGGCATTATCTGAAATACCAGTCATTTGCTGAGCATTAACTAATCGGATAATTGAATTAGACCCACTATTAGAAAGAACTTCATTTGCATTATCCACTAACGTTTTAATTCGAGTGTGAGCCCACTGAGCACCATTTAAACTAGAAAATGATGGTTGGTAAAAGGCAACCAAATCGATTACAGAAACACCATTGTTTAACGTTAAATTCTCAGAATTAATATCTGAAAGCGAAACAGAATGGTTGTTAAGCTGCAAGGTATCCATATCAACAGCTAAAGTAGATGTTGAAGCAAGGCTTAAAGCGATAGCAAATTTCAATGTTAATTTCATTTTTAGTTCCAATTCAATTATTAAACTATATATATAATGGTATCTTTAGATACCATTGTCAATTTAATTTTGCATATTTTTCAGCATTTTCATAAACAACGAGAAATTTATCTAACCGCTTATTAAAGTTTGAACGATCATAATTATTTTTATCTGCACACTCGGCCTGTGTTAAACCAGTTACGAAATAATCAAACAAAGCAGCTCCTAACGTACTATCACTAGATATTTTGGTAAAAGCCAAAAGCACATAAAACTTTTCATCTGATAATTTAGTAATCATATAATCACCTTTCAATACGACAAATTTCAAAAGTAGCTTCATAAAGATAACCACCAGAACCACGCGCATCACTTTTTGAGCTAATTACAGCACCAGTTTCAAAAGAATACCTTCCATCATTTAACGAACCCGATGTATTTGAATAATCTCCATCTGTGCCATCTCGATCATTATAACCTTCAGCATGCCTATAGACTTCAACACCATCCCAAGTATAAATAGTTACTTCATCATATCTTTCATTATCACCATAATCAGAGGATTCGTCTTGCTCTGTGTATACTTGATTATTTGCATCATAAAAACACCCAACAGGTTCAGCCGGTTGCGTATTACTCCACCTGATACTTACTGATTTAGTAGTCGATAATGAAGATTTTAAAGAGTTGGAGGCTGTTATACTAACAGAACCAGTTTTTAAAGATTCCGCTGATGCGCTACCAGTCACCGTACAAGAGACCGTCTTACTCGACCCAGCTGATATAGAACCAGAGGGGCAGTAGCCATTAAAAGCAGTTTTAGACCAGCTATAGCTACAACCCTGACGACACTGTGAAATAACTGCGGTAATAGTAGCCGAAAATGACTCACTTGATTTAGATGATATACAATTTACACAGGAAATATCTATCTTTGGAGTCTGAGGTAAACAAAATTCAGTAACGTACATACAATTATCAAGTATCTGTTGTTGATCAGTTATTAAATCAAAGTTTTTATTTACAGATGAAACAGAAGTGTAAAAATCATCCGTAGTTTGAAAATCACGCCCAGTAAAAACATTACCATTAACAGTAGAAAATGAAGCATTTACGGCTTTAAGCTTTATAAATTGACTTGTTGAAATATCAAGAACACTCCCTAACGCTTTTGAAGATGTTAGAGAATCAGATATCCCCAATTTACTTGAAGAAGCAGAGCCTAAAGAGGATGTAGTGGACTTAAGCTTTTCAGTATTGAGCTCATTAGAAATAATTAAATTTTTAACATTAACTTTTCTAATTTTCGCTTCACCAGAAACAGAGCCTGAGCTAGCTATGCCTTTATTCGTTTTAAACTTATCAGTCTCTATATTTTCGGATACCAACACATCAAAATCAGAGTCACCAGAGATATTAATGACACCTCCTGTAGCATTAATAACTTTTCCGCTGTAAATGTTTGCAGAGTCTGATTGAAGTGTATTTGTAACAAAATCATCAATAATTAAATCAGGTGCAGTAAAACTGCCCTTAACTAATAAATCATCAAATTCAGCTACGTTACTATTAACATAATTAGAAAAAAAATCATCACTACTTAACTTATTAGAAGTTGATTCATCACCAGAAAGTGAGGTAAAACTACCCTTTGAAAAAACTAGGTTAGTCCCTAAAACTCTTGAAATTAATCCTCTCGAATAGTTGGCGGTAACACCTGAGATATTACCGATAACGCCATCACCAAAGTCAATATCCTGGCCGTTAAGTGTATCAGTTGTACCAGAATCATAATAAAGCTCTGAACCTGATAAATTAATAACATTGCCGCTTAAAAAACTTAAGTCTCTGCCACTTAATTCTTTGATATTTGCAGAAACTGCGGAAATATCATCGAACTCACCTTTTTGAGCTGTGACTTTAGTAAAGTTGGTTAAATCGCCATTACCAAGTAAGTCATCATTCAATAAGATATCGCCATTAACAGTGATTGAATCTGTATCAAATTCTAGGGTGGAGTCTTTACTTTCAATTTCATTGCCACCAATTTTTAACGTATCAACATCCAGTTTATTAACTATTAAATTCGACGATTCTAGATCATCAAAGACTACTTTTTTAGCATTAAACTCATTTGCATTTAACAGGTCATTATCATTAAAGTCGATTGCTTGCTCAAGTGTTGTTCTTGAAGGATTATCTGGGTCTTCAACACGTTGGAGGTAATCTTGATATAACGTTGATTGGAAAGGTCTCTTCACAATAGCTGTTAAAGTAGTGCCACTAGATGAACCACCTTTGATTTGATTGGCAACCATCGAAGCTAGAGAATCAGAAAGTAGATTTACGCTTAAAGTGTAATCATCGCCAAGTTCAACACCGAATATATTAGTACATACAGTTGAAACGAAAGCCCCACCACCACAGCGAGAGCTTGAGCCGTTGAAGTAACCTTGAGTGATAACTTCATTCATTGAGGTAGGCCAAGAATGATTGTCTTTATAATAACTAGTAACAGCATTAGAAATTTCATTTATTTCCAGTGCCGTTGATAGGTATTTCTGCTCGATAGCATTAGATGCTGACTCGCGCGTCTTATAATAATAAGTACCACTTACAGCCATTAAACCTAATATAGTTAACAAAAGGATAGAACCGTAACCGCTTTGTTTTTTATACAACATACATATCACCTATTATTGACAACCACCTGAAGATTTACATTCATTCCATCTCAAAATATAACTGTCAATTAATGACTTGTTGTTGTTAACACTGCTTTTGCTGGTAGTGAAGTTATCGCCAGTAAAGCGACCACCATTGAAACGACTGCCTTCAACATTAGTAAAGGTAGCTTTAGAGCCTGTTGCGTTGCCTAAGTCACCAGAGTTGGCTGTGAGCGTATTAACAATAAATTTATTCGCAGTAACGTTGTCAGCAACATTCATATTAGTAGCTGATGCGTTACCTAAAGTCGAAGTGTTAGCATTTAAAATGTTAGTTGTGGTCTGGTTCAAAACATCAACGTAAGTAGCTGTTAATTTACCGCCTATAGAAAAATCATTTGTTATTTCTAAACTCGAAGCACTGAAACTACCAGTAGTAAGGAAATTAGCATTAATGTTAGTTGCATCAACTTCAGCTAAATTAGCATTTGTCGCATCTAATCTTTCAGAGTCTAATCTTGAAAAGGTAAGATTATCAATATCAGCAGTTCTAGCGTCAATGTCATCAATAACAGCACTGTTAGAATTTAAATTGTCTATGTCAGCAGTTCCACTAACTGCTACCCCATTAAAAATACCACTTTGGGCTTCAAGGTATTCAAAATACCCGTTGGTAGAGTTAACATTAGTGAAAGTAAAATTATCACCTCTTAATCGGTCTATATTACCATTAGAAAAATCGAGGTCATCGCCAGTAAGATCAACAAAAGAACCTGAGCTGTAAGTTAGTAGATCCCCTGAAATATTATCAATAGTACCCGTAGCGAAATTTAAAACATTACCTCTTAAGTCTTTAATTTTCGCGTAGTCAAAATCTAAATTATCTCCTCGTAATTCATCAATAACACCATTTTCATAAGTAAGGGTCTCACCCTCAATATTTGAAAAAACAGCGTCATCCGCAACTAACGAAGTAAATTTAGCATCATCGGCTTCAATTAGGTCAAAACCAGTTATATTATTGCCATTTCCATCAATATCGCCATTAACAGTAAGCAAGCCGTTAAAAACAACATTACCCGCGTTTAAATTAATTGAATCGCCATCATAAGAAATACTATTGTTACCAAGTAGAATTTTTTCTACATCTAATTCATCAATACTCGCGTTTTTTATAGTTGCGTTTTCTATAGTTGCTTTCTTAGCATCAATGTTATTGATATTAATAAGGTCATTGTTGTTTATATCGAGGTTAGTACCAGGACTAAGTTGATTACATTCAGGACAACCAGCAACAGCTTTTCTAGCTAAGAAAAAGGATTGAATAGCTTCTCTTGAAGGAGTACCCATTTCAGTACTAACTATTTCACCTGAAGAATCTATATTACCAAACGCAATATTACCTGCGAGCATATTCGCCATTTTTTCTCTATTTGTGTCAACAGATACAACTAGATTTTTTCCGTTAATCCCAATTGAATAGTCTGTTCCAAACGGTGAAAGCTGATTACTCGGTAAATATCCACCATCAACTAGACTTTGAATAGAAGAAGGCCATTCTCTATTTTCAAGAAAATAAGAATTAGCAGCACCTTTAATGCTACTTATTTGCTCCTTAGAAGTATTGATTTGATCTAAAGGAATCTCTTGTTCTAAATACTGAGGTGCAGTAACAGCCAATAGACCTGAAACAATCACAAGACCAACAATTAATTCTAGTAATGAAAAACCTTTAGCACTGTTATATTTTAAAATCATGATTACTCCTTTTAGCTTAAATCAACACAAATCAGTATCAAAAGCTTGTTTATCTAATTGCAACATTACACCATCTAAGCTTTGACTAAGCGACCCGCTTAAATGCCAAGTAACGACTTTATTATTAAAAGTTGCGTTTTGAGAATAAGTTGAAACCAGCGATGCATATTCAACACTATTAAATTCTAATTTTAGTATCATAAGTGGAGAGTGGGGGGTGGTTCTATCTATGTCTAATTGAAAACCTCCCCCCCAAGGGTTTTTAAATTCATAAGAACTTAAAAACCCTTCGTTTTTTAGACCATCTAAAGTTACAGTCGGGAAAACAATATCACCACAGTGTTTAAGATAAAAATGATTCATAGAATTAAGAACAATTTTAGCCTCTGAATTAATTCTTTTAGCTGAATTGAATTTAGAGAATGGAGAAGTAAAAGAACTAGATGCCAGTAGTAAACCAGAACCAACTATCAATACAATCAACAATTCAATAAATGTAAAACCACGAACCAATTTCATCCTAATTAACCTTGAAAAGTTAGTGTTAGAGTCGAACCGTCAAAATCTGTTGAAACAGCAGAAGTTGCATAGTCAGCTTCAGCTTGTGAACCGATATCTTCACTTAAAATACCATCTACAGTAATTATATACTGTGTGGCATTACTTGAATTTGATTCAACAGAATAATCACCACCCCAAGGGTTGATTGCAACACCATCGCCCATACGGTCAGAAATGAAACCTTGTTCATCTAAAGTTTCCATATCAATACCCGAAAACACCATTTCACGCTGTTTGTATAACAAAGCACCGCTTTGAATTTCTGAAACTTGAGCCTTAAGTTTTGCAGCATCCCCTAAACCCATTACCTGTTGTATTTTAGGTAGTAAAACTATGGTTAAACCCGCTATTACAACTAAAACTATAACCAACTCGACCAATGTAAAGCCACGTTGTTTTTTAAGTTGATTCATACTTGAAATATTCATTTAAAACTCCAAAAAATTAATTAACTAGCCAAATTAAGCAAAGAACTTAAAATGCCCATAAATGATGCTACCGTTAAGAGTAAAATCGCCACAACCAACAACCAGACGAATATTGCAACCTTAATTCGAGTACCCTTTAGAGCACGTATGGCTTCTTGACCACTGCGGTCTGCTACAATAGATATTGCAGCTTTTTTCTTACTTTGGTCTGATGAACTAGCAGCATTACGTAACCTGAACATAAGCCTTTTTCCCAACAAACCAGAGTTTAGCGCCTCAGCAACATTGCTTTCACCAAATTGTGTTTCACGTATAACGTGGTTAAGGTGATAGGTCATGTAGCCTTGAGAATATTGTTTCAATTCAACAGCAGCCTTATGAACGTTGTATTTAGTTTCCACTAAAATACCAAACGTTTTAAGGGTTCTCATAGCTGCAAAATTTTTGTAGATGTTAAGAGGGAAATAATCGTCAATTGCCATTCTAAATTTACTAACGTTGTTATGACAAAAGTTCAAAAAACCCAAGTAAGCAAAAAAAATAATTATTAAAATAAAATACATGTACTTTAGACACCAAGCAGCTATATCCATAACTAAGACGACAGTTCCATCTAACTTCTCAGCTGGTAAGAAATCAGCAAATTGGGGTAATATCCCCAATCCCATCATTAATAAAAAGCCATACACCATACCTAAGTAAATCAAGGGAGCTTTTATAGGAGACCAAAAAACAGACGTTGCATTGGCTATCTCCTCTTGCTGTACTAAATATTCTTTAACAACTTTATTTAAAGCTCCAGCGCCTGCTTCTTGGCCCGCTGAAAATATAGATACCACCTCAGGCTCGAACCAATCTGCCATACCAACTGAAATAGGAAGTCCCCGCGATAAAGCATCCAAAATCCCCTTAGCAGCATTAACTTCATGAACTAACCTAGAATCATTTTGTCCTGATCTTATAATTGATTCACAAGCTACTTTTGGGCTACTTCCATCATTTAACCAAGAAGAAAAATCTTGAATAAATTCAAATTGCTTCTTTTTATTAAACCCCCAAGTTCTGAAAAAGCGTTTAAGTTTTTCCCAAGTTTTATAATTTAACCCTGAGTACTCAAGAAAAAATTGGCTTGTACGACCCAAGTATTCTGAGATAAGTTTTAGATTCAATTGAATTAATCCATATGCAAAACCAATAGAAACATTCTACTAAATAAAAAATAATATTTTACAAAAAAGGGGGGGGTGAAATTTGACATGCTTTTTTATAAAGCATGAAAAAGCAGCTATAAAAAAGCTGCTTGATGGGCTGGGAACATATAAATATTTGGCATGCCAAACTTATAAAATAAGGGAATTAAAAAGCAAATTTAACATCTCCATACTCAATAGAACTTTCATCGTTAAACAAACCTGTAATGTGTCTTTTAGCTTCATGAGGATCGATGAGCCCTTCTTCAATTCTCAATTTTGCTCTATGGGTCATATTTTTCCAACCAGAACTAATCAAATGATTTTCAAGCCCTGATAAATCGTGTTTTCCAATAAAGTCACGACAATTGTCATCAAACTTGATTAACTCGGCAATTAGCACTCGACCTTTAAAACCAGTGAATTTGCACATATCACAACCATCTTTGCTTTTAACGTAAGCACAAGGGTAGTTGATTAAACTATCATCCTTAACTTTACAATTAGGACAGAGTGTGGGTATTAAACGTTGCGCTGCGATACAGCTAAATAAATTTCGCTCTGCTAAAACTTTAGGGCTAACCCCCTCATCAATAAGCCGACTAATAGTACCAATCGCATCATTAGTGTGTAAGGTAGAGACCATCAAGTGACCTGTTAAAGCCGATTTAATAACAATTTCAACAACTTCCTTTGAACGCATTTCACTGATACCAATAATATCGGGATCTTGTCTTAGTGCGGTTTTTAAGTGGTCAATAAAACCTTGCCCTGGTTGGTTGGGGTCTACAGGTTTCTGTACCGTATTGCGTCTTTTAACTTTATATTCAACAGGGTCTTCTAAAAGCATTAATTTCCTGCTTTCATCTATAGTTTCAAGAAGTGCAGCTAAGGTAGTTGACTTGCCCGAACCTGTAGGCCCTGTGATTAAAATAATACCCATCGGTGCATCTGTAGAGTCAATGAGCATATCTTTTATATCAATGTCCATGCCTAGGTCTGTTATAGTCTTTTTTGCATCTTGAGATGTTCTTATTACGCGCATTACTGTATGAGGCCCTTCTAATGCCCCGCTTTTAGATGTACGTAGATTTATTTTTTCTCTTCTATTTGTATTGCCATTTTCATCAGGTAAATCAACTGTAATATGCATTGATACATCAGCCATTTCATTATCATCACCCACATTTTTATAATCAGCAGACTTTGTATTAAGTCCTGCTGCAATTATTAACCTTGCTTGTTCACGACTGTAAGATACCGTACGATTAAAAAGCCCATCAATACGAAAAACAGCTTCAGCTCTATCCTCATAAACATAAAAATGAATATCTGAAGCACCGCTAATAACTGCATCAGTTACTATATTTTCTAAGTCATTAATTGCAGAGCTTTTGTTCACTAAAATGTCATCGACAGGGAGCTTATCTTTGTTTAATTTAGCATCAGCTAAAATAGCATGGACAGCACTGGGTTCTGCATAAACAAGCTCAACTTCAACCATCGAATGTTTCGAAGATAAAAGAGAGTCTAAATTTTGAAGCCTTATTGGATTATTTATAGCTGTATTACGTGTTGTCACAATAAAAGCACATTGCTCTTTTAGTGGCGAAGTAAGAACAACAACAAATGCTGTATCTAGATCGTCAACATCACCACTACCTTCATAAGCAACACAAATATCTAATAAGGGTGTGAAAAAATTAAAACCTAAGTCCTTGTATAAATCGAAGGTTAAATTAGCTTTACCTGAAGCTATACTATTTATAGTAATAGACATAGAGCCCCCTAATAAGCATAAAGAGTGACAGATTCATCACCTTTACTGAGTACTATTTCACTTCTAGAAACGCTATCTACTTTAACCTTACCAAATAAAGTATAACCCTCTTTAGCTGGAACACGTTTATCTCCATATGAAAGGCGAGCTACATAAGTATTACCTTCTTTTAATATGGCACGTAAAGTAAATAGATCTAAGAGAACACCTTCACTTCTAACTATTGGTAAATCTGACTTTTGTCGAGAATAAGTATTTCCATTACCTTGATAACGGTTTTGAGTTCCAGCTTGTGTGTCAATTGATTCACTTTCCTGCTCTTTAGCCAAATCAGCATCGATACGACCACGTTTTCTCTGCCAAAAGTCAGCGTCATAATTTGCTTTAGCTGAATCTGCACGTTCTTTAGCGCGACGAGAACGCATTTCCTCAATACGATAAGATTTAGCCTCAGCTAAAAAAACGACTGATTCTTCTTGATTTGGTGATTGCGCTATGATTTGTCTGGCAAGTGCATCAATAGTATCAGCTACTTCACCGCGAACAGGTGGCGCAAATTTTCTGTAATCGACTTGCTTAACCTTTTCGTTATTCTTTTCAATTTTCAGCCTTGAAGTAGAAGAGCTATTATCATCAGAAATGCGATAAATAACAGCGGCACTAAGAATTAAAGAACCACCAATTAAGTAAGTTAAAGTTTTTTTATTCATTTTTTATCTCCGAAAATTGAAATGACTAAGCCGCCAGTAAACCTTTCTGAATCAACTATGTACTGACCTGCTTTAGGGTCTTTACTGTCACCACCTAAGCTAATAGGCAAATTAGATGTAATCGCCCCAAGAGTCATAAGATCTTCTTTATATAAACCCCTGAACTGGAACATTAGCTCTCGTACAACCCACTTTCTGCTATTTTTTTTACCTTGAGGAATATCACGTATAAAAGTAATTTCTGCATTAGGAATATATGAATTAACGGCGTCACTGATAAAGTGATGAACGTCCTCAACATCATATATAGGGGCTTCACCGAGCTGATACACCGATTTATTAGCACCAACGCCCAAAAGAACAGTTTCATTGGAGCTAACCATAAGGTGCAGGTTATTTTGCTTTCCAAAGGCTTTAAGAGTAGATATATCACCGTTTTCTGTAGCTCTCATCCTATAACTAACCTGCCCTTTAGTATGAATAACTTTATCAGCAGTCCAGCCTGTAAGACTCATTAGGCCAATGTGAATATTGTAATCCTGGCCCATACGGTTAAGTACTTGAATAACGTCGGTTGACATTGATTCATAAAAAACTTCATTTGGGTCTAGGCTTAAATCGACAGTATCAGAAGGCTCAGATTCTCCTAAAAAACTATTAAATAAAAGAACAAGTACAGCAGCTAAAACAAAATAAAGTAACCAAGGCTTTCTGGTATTTATTTTATTCATTGCATCACGTTCTGATATAAAAAAAACGTCATCATTAGGTTCTAATGAGTCAGTAAGCGCTCCCGATAAATTATCAACTAACTTTACATCTAATTTATTTTTAAGATTTAAAAGCACTTCACCGTTTATAAATTGAAAGTTAATTAATTTAAATTCGCCTACGTCCAATATCAAAAGCAGGTTGGTTAGCCATTTTTCAACTTGAGTAATATCACCAACTTTATCTTGGTAAATTTTTCCGTTTTTGATCACCACTAAGGCACAAGCTTCATCTGTTGAACGTTCCGTATAAATAACATTCTCTAAAGACGAACTTTCACAATAAGTAAGAAATCTCGCAGCAAAATCAAAAGCATTATTTTCAGAAGTGAATGCCGCATGTAAAGTATCCCCTGAAGGGAAAATATTTAAATATCTAAAATCATTCTTTTTGGCGCTATTGCGAATCTTAGACTCACGACCAGCCCCACTAAATGACTCACGAAAAGGCTGGAACAACCACCTATGTTCTTTTTTAGGACTAAGATAAATTCTCATTCAAGACCCCTGTTAATTAACAATTCGAGGAGTAATAAGAATAATGGTTTCTTTTTGGCCTTTATTGCCGCCAAGTTCACCACCAAGCAAAATAAGGCCCCCTGTCGAATTTTCTTTATATTCGCTACGATTTTCACTTGAACCGCTAATTAAAAGTGTTTCTCCATCCTGAACTGCAAACTTTAAAAATAAATCTGTTTTTGATGTCTCAGGTGTTTCTATTGATTTCCCACCACTAGTAACTGTTCTTAATTTTTCCAAGTTGGATATTTTAGTAGAAAGTTGAATCACTATTTTATCTTTAACTGCATTAGGTAACATGTAGATAGTTTCACCTGTTTTCAGAATGCCAGGCATTAAGTTGTCTTGAGTGCCAACATTAGCAGTCGCAGTGCCACCGCTTTGTGCTAAATATCCAAGCTCACCACCGCCAATTACTTTAGCAACCTGATTATTCAAGCTAACAATTCTCTTTTTCGTTGCAACAGAAACAGCTCCATATTGCTCAAGAACATTAACAAGCACATTAGAACCTGCGTACTTGCCAGTGCTTTGATTGTAACCAAGCAGTGTAGGAGCTAAATCATCTTGAACTAATGATGTAAAGGCAGTTGTTAGACCAAAAACACCACCAGTGGCTAAATCTTGTTTAACAACGTTCCAATTAATACCTTTTTGATCACCTTCGTTAGAAGTGAACTCTATAATTTGAAGATCAACGGCTACCATTTTCGTTATTTTCTTATTTTCGCGCTCTAAATAAGATGAAATAGCAGAAACGTTATCAGGGAAATCCTTAATCATAATCGTAGATGTTGATTCATTGATTACAAACTTACCCTCATCACTCTTCAACAAAGTAATAGACTTTTCTATATCATTCCAAATTGATAAACCTTCAGTTGAAAAATTAATAAATTCATCACTATTATCAAATCCAGCATCCGTTGTTACAGCACCTGAAGAATTTGTATTAGACTCGGAAGATGAACCACCGTTTTTGTTACCAAACATGTAATTCGTTTGGCCTGCTATAAACGAAACATCAAATTCTTCTGTTTTGAATTTACTCCAAGTTAGCAAATCACCTTCAATCTCATAAGAATACTTTGTAGCAAAAGATATTTTATCTAATAAACCACCAATTGAACCGCCACGATGAACAATAGAAAAACGTCTAGCTTTATCTAGATTATCTAGATAACGAATGTTCACACCACGACGAGCAAGCTCATCGCGCATAACTTCTTCTAACGTATAATCTAAATAACTGCCCTCAGATTTATCAAAAAACCAATTCGGCATATCTTGTTCACGCGCTTTTAACTTTGGAACAAAATAATCATCTGAATAAGAAACATGTGGATACTTTTTATCCTTGATTGCAAATTCATAAGCTTCTTCTACCTTAATTTCACCTTCGCGCTTAACCGTATCGAATGATGAAATAGAAGAAGTACAACCTGAAACAATTACTGCGACAGAGAAAACACTTAATAAAACTTTAAACATACTCACCTCTAAATAATTTATAAACCCGTTACGATAACGCTGCCGTTACCCTTAAATTGAGCAATTAATTTATATGGCTTTAAAATTTGATTTAAAACATGGTCAAAAGATTGCCCCTTAACTGTAAAGTTATTAGGCCAAACAAAATTGTCTGAAGCGCTCCATTGGATATCATCTAAAGTACCAATGAGTTCATGATTTAAAAGTAAGTTGGAAACCTGAGATTTAAGCAAACCTTTACTTAAATCAAACTCAACATTTTTTGAGTTACTATAAAAGCGATAGCCACCGTTAGTTAAAACAACCTCTGGAGCGCTGCTTTTAAGCTCGACACCAATTTTTGCAACCAACCCTTCAGTAGTAGCTTCGTCAAAGGTATTATCGTCAAGTTTACCTTCTGAATAAGTTTCAGTTGCTTCCCCTAAAATTGGCTTTTGGACAAGAGGTTTTTCAGCGTCATAATCAACACCAAGCAAAACACTATTCCCAGCAAATGAGCTAAAAGAGATAAAGCAAGCAAGCGATAAAGAAACTGTGCAAGGTATACTTTTAGAAATAATTTTCATTTTTAATTTTCCTGTAAAATATCTTTTTTAATAACTCGAACAACACGCTCGGAATCACTAATTAGAAATGTAAAATTTGGAAGGACTTTAGGAAATAATTCACTAAGTATTAGATTAACTTCACTGCGAGAAGCAATACTATTAAGCGTAACTAAATCAACCTTATTGATTTTTGCAATTGAGATAGGAGCTACCACATTATCCGTATTAATATCCCAACCAAGATAAACAAGAAGTTCTTTAAGCTGATTTACGCCATCACCACTTTTAGGATGGAAAGTGAATTTTGAAGGGCGGGCTAATAAAAGGCGCTCATCTGAAGAACGATAAACACCGTTGTCACCTGCAACAAGAGAATAATCTGAATTATACATAAATTGCTTTTTCAAATAATTCCAATCGTCAGTTAAGTAAACAGCAAGTCTATTACGCTGTTCCTCACGCTCTAAAGGCTTAACAATAATCCTATATTCAGCATCAAAGGCTTCTGTATTCACAACAGAGTAAAGCCGCGAGATTGCGAGCTCATAATCCTTATGGTTATTGCCATTTGCTACAAAAACAACAACAGGTCTACCATTTAGAACTAAATCACTCGAATTACTAAGAAGCTCTTGAAAAAGAAACGAATTGTTAAAATCACTAACTCCATTAGAAAAATTAATAAAAAAGTTAGGGTTCGGTGCAACTCTCTCTTCTTGTTCAATATTAGCCAACGGATAAACAAGTGGTTCTAAGATGTTTTGAACCTTTGCTGGCAACTGCGAGCAACCAGTAAGCAACAACGAAGAAACTATAAAAATAAAACCAGTGGAATTAATAACTCTCATTAAAAAAGCCTCTCTATAATAATGAGACTATTTTATTGAGCTAGGGGCAATACTGATAGTAAAAAGGGGGGGGTGAAATTTTACATGCTTTTTTACAAACAAAAAAAACAGCTAAAATAAGCTGCTTTGATTTATAATTAAAAAAGAGTTTGGCATGCCAAACATAATATTATTAAGTTAAAATACCTCTTGCAAGGTCTAGTTTTTTTGCAACCATTTTAGCTGCCTCAACTTCAGTAATATTAAATTCATCCATTAGCATTTTCCTTTCAGTCTTCTCATCGGATTCACTCATAGCAAGAGCTAATGCCAAACTAGGAGGAACTATTCTAAATACTTCTGAATATCGTCCACTTAAAACAACGCCTTCTGTATAACATTTATGCTGTTTCTTCGCGCTGGATAGAAGAAACTTTTGCTCATCCGTTAACTTTTTAAACCGAGCGACCTCTTCAACCTCTGCGGGTTCAAGCGCAAGGCATAACCACCACTCAAATAATGAAAGCATAACGTGTGACTCATTCGGGAAATCTGCCATATTTTGAGTCGCCAACCAAAGCCAAGCTCCTAATTTACGCCACATCTTAACTATTTTTACTACGCCTGGTGCTAACAAAGGATTTTTTGTAATTAAGTGAGCTTCATCCGTAAGGAATATAATAGGTCGGCCTGATTGCTGGTCACGCTCAGCAATATCGTTAACATTATTCAAAATAGACATGTAGCTAACAGCTAACTCAGCTTCGCTATTATCTTTAACAAACTCGGCTAGATCTATATGTGTAAAATCACATTCAGGCCATAAATCCCCTTCTCGGTTAAATATTTGCCCTGCCAAACCTTGAGTGAATTTTCTCATAGCCGCTGCATATTCAAAAAAACGAGTTCTAATTTCTGAAGGAACTTTTTCATCATCAGATATTTTTAAAATCTCATTTGCAACATCTTCTGTAATTACTTGTTTTCGTCCTGAATTTTTACAAGCACGCGCTGCGTCTAAAATAGCTTCTCTTATTAATTGCTGATCACCTAATTTTATTTTTTTTGATTCTTCTTTAATACCACCACTAACCATAATACGTGTAATAATTTCCATTTCACCTAAATAGTCTTTTTCAAATTCGGTATCATCATCATCCTCAGCTATTTCATCTTCAACAGCTTCAAAAATGTCTTTTTCTACAATCGTAGTACTACGGCCATAAAGCTCTTGCTCTCGCTCTTCTCTTTCTAAAGCTTTAAGTGCATTAGCAAACGGTGGAATAGTAGTATTTTCACCCGACTTCATCCGAACTTTATGAGTAGATACACCACATTCTTTCATATACTCCCGTAACATACCGAACGAGTTGCCAGCTTCAACAAGAAAAATACGGGCGTTATATATTGCTTGAATGAAAAGAAGCATATTAGTTATTTGAGCTGACTTACCCGCACCAGTAGGGCCAAATAAACAAAGGTGTGCGTTCTTAGAACGATCCATTGGATTAAGAGGGTCGAAACACATAGGTTCACCACCTCGGTTAAAGAAAAGAAGACCAGGATTACCTGAACCTTTCCCTCGACCTAAAATAGGCGCTAAATTAGCGATATGTTCAGTAAAAAACAAACGAGATCGACGTCTTTTCGTTTCTTTGGAAGGATCGTAATTCATAGGTAAATTTCTGATGTATGAATCTAAAATAATAGGATCATCTTCATCATCAATAGCATTAAGACCTTCCATTTGAAGTAAAGAGATAACATCTGTTTGGTTCTTTCTTAATGAATCATCATCTTCGCCCCTAATATAAAAACAGAGCTCAACAGGAAACATAGGATTATCATTAGCAATCCGTTCTTTAGCCTTTTTAGCCTCCTTAATAACCCTTGTTATCTTAGCTGATTCACCAACCGCTTTTTCTTCAATGTGATCTATTCTTTTCTCAATAACATCTGATGGAGTAATAGTAACCTTCATTGACATAACAGTCCCTTCAGGCATTTTATCAAACATAGAACAAACAAACTTACCACTTTCCTTAGGGGCAGATAGAGCGCCAATTTTTGGCATCTTTCTAAGATTTTGAACAGTAACTATCTTATGAGGTAAGTCATCGAAGTACCAACTTCCTTTTTCAGCATCACTTACAGGAGGATTATGTAACAAGTTTTCTGAAAAATCATGACCATAAGGGAGATCTTCATTTTCAACATAGCCTAAGCGCTCCAATAAGGTATCAGTATCACCATCGGTAATTTTTGGGCGCGGGTTGAACCAGCGGAAAAGCCATTCATAAAAATTCAAGCCATCCACACGAAAGCACTTCATACCAGACTGAGTTAATGAACTTTCTACTTTTTGTCGAACATCGTTTAACTCTTCAATCGGTGTGCGACCTTTAGCAGAAAGCCCGTTATTACCCAGTTTACGATAAAAAACCATCCTATAAGTTCTAATAGCCCCACGCCAATTAACACCAGTAACAGTATCATCATGAAAAAGACCGCCTTCTTTACAAACGTCTTTTAAATGTTTTTCCATGATCGGTAAATATGTATTAGCTATAGGACTATCGCCACCTACTTTCTTTGCGTAGTCGCGAATAGTTTTATTGAAAAAAGACAGTGACAAAGTATCACTTTGATAAAACTCAACAACCCAAGGGTTTTTATCATGTTGAGGAAAAACTTCATTCAAAAAAGATTTGAAATTATCTCTGATGCGAGCTAATTCACTCAACATTACACCTTCTGCATTTGAAGGGAAAATATCATAAACCGCTGCAACACTTCTCTCATCATCTAATAAAAAGCATTCAGAATCAGTTAGGTATTCGACCCAAGGAAGTTTATCCGTGAAGCTTTTTCGTACTGAATATAAGTCGTTTATATCGCTATCTGTGACCATTTCATTAGGTTCACGGTCATAAATTTTAAAGCTATTAAGTATTTCTTTACCATATTTTTTAAAAGCGTTTAATTTTGATTTTTGATTAGTAACCATTAACAATATCTCCAACTAAGCTGTATTGAACTTTTAAATACATGGGGAAGCTTACTGAGTAAGCAGGTATAACTACGCTATTAAGTTCCGATCTATGAGGATAAATAAACATTTTAAGCTCTGGGTTACTAATGCGCTTATAAGCAAATTCGTTTACCATCGAGTAATTAATATCATTTTCAAGTTCTCTGCCAATATTTGAATTTGGTGCAAAGTCTTCTGAAGATGGATTTCCCAAAATGCCCGATGTATGGTTATCATAATTCTCTTTCATCGTTGGCCCTTCCTGAGAAAGCTCAAAAGGATTTTGACTCGCACAGCCATTAATAAAGAGAAGTAATAGCAACACTATTTTCTTCATAGCTAACTTTCCTATTTGTTGGTTTATAATCAATATTAATGTCTTGCAGAAAAAGAACGCTTACATTCATGCCAGGCTGAACATAAATAGCTTCATAGTAACTCTCAAACCTCTCACTTAAAGTTTCCGAAGTCTTATTCAAACCACCCGAAATAAAAGAACCCGCTGCTAACTTACCAGCAGAACCTGTAAGGTCTAAAGCTGCATTATTACCAGTTGAAACTATTTCCTGCTGTTGTTTTGCAACAGTATCAGCAAAACTAGATATTCCAGCAGCAGCTCCCTGAATAGCTAAATATTTACCTATATCATCAACTGCAACACCTTTAATACACGGATTACCCCATTTATCAGCAAGCTCAGCTAAAGGCTCAGAAAAAGTACCTGTTTGGTTATAGATACGACCATCAGAAAAATTAAAAGTAATACTCGTAACGTAGCCCCTGACACAGCTAAAAGCTTTATCTCCAATGGCTTGACCTGAAATGATAGCATTAGCTACTTCAGGTAAATGGTGGTTATTAGCTAGGAGGCTATCACCAGATAGAGCAACCTGAAAACGGAAAGGGCTATGTGACTTACCATCCCGCTCAATACGTCCTATAAGAGCAGTTAAAGCAGTAGCATTATGGTATGAACTATCAGAATGTATCGTGGCATATGGAATTGGCTTTAAATCTCTTTCTAGGTCTTGCTTAAGTTCAGTTACATCATTAGAAACACTTTCACCGAAATTAGAAGCTTTAGACCCCCAAACATCACCAGAACTTAAAATCCCCCCAACAACACCATTTTCACCCTCAACCTTGTGACCTAATGGATAATCCCAAGTTATTTGATTAGGGTTAGCACCTACCTTTTTTTGACCATAATCACTGGAAATATTAACATCAAACTCTTCACCGAATGGTAATTCATCATCAATATTACCTGCATTTGAGGGTTGTATAGTATTTTCTGATATCAACTTTTTCTGCATCTTAGCAACATGTTTTGCAACTATAGAGTTAACAGTTTTTTCAAGTGATACTACATCAGTTTGACCTGTAGGGTTTTTTTGTGCTGCATCAGAAATTATTTTAGTTAAATCATCTTTAGTAACTAATTGATCAATTTTTTGCGTAATACCCTTTTGCTTATCTTCAACAGTAGTTAAATAACCTGAGAGAGATGCAATGGCTTCATTTTCAGTAACCGATGGAAGTTCATTAGCATTTTTTTTAGTTGTAGACTCAGGCACAGTAGCATCGTCTGAGTTAGTAAAATAAATAGCTACTGGTATAAAGATCATAAGACCAATAATACCTTTAACTAAAGGATTCTGATTCAAACGCATAAAACCCTCCTGTTCTTTATTGATATATCAAATGGCTTTTTACTCACCATATAAACAACTGTGAAATTTTTTCGGCTGTTTGCAGGGTATAAAACATTGAACTGCGGGGTTGAAGAATAAAATTCACCACGCACATTACATGGATTGAAAACTACATTTAGCGGGGTTAAATTAACTAACTTTACGGCAGTTACATATAACCCACCACCTGACCAACCAGCTAAAGTAAAAGCATTTAAAGAAGCACCTCTATAAAAATTAGGTATTTCTCGTTTTTTTATGTTTACTGCTTTGATACCAGATTTACTTTCAATCAGCGCCTCATCTTTTGAATAAAGACTTTGAGAAGCAAATTGAACCAAATCAATTGGGGTTAGAGCCTTTTTCGAAGTTGCTTCTTTTGTCACGATTTCCTTTAAAGAACTATTCTCACTATTTAATTGAATAGAAAGTGGTCTTCCAGACTTTGAGCTTGTTTCACTAACGGCCATTTGAAGTATATAAAATCTTGATGAAGTTAAACCTTGAAAAGTGACTTTCTCGTTAAACTGAGTTTTTGCAGTTATATAGAAAACATTGTCAATTATCGAATGGGTAAATAAATCCTTATACTTTGGCTTTACAGCGAAGCGAACTTTCTCAGGAAATAGTATTTTTCTCTCCGTATTAATTTTTAGCTCAGCAAAAATCTCCTGCCCCTGAGACCAAGCAACTCTTTCGAGTGCAATAGCGTTGAAAGAAACATAAGACAATAAAATAAAAAATATAACTTTCATTATTTAATCCTTGTAGCTCTGCTGTGTAAACCATCAATACCTAAGCGCCAAGGGTTTTTTTCACGATCAACATCATATTTCGTAATAATAAGCGGGTAACGCATTATTGGATTTCTAACCAACTTACCACCGATATAATATTTTTCATTTACATCTAAATAAACTACCCAAGTATCATTCCCAAGCGGTATTACTTTGCTTTCTTTAAAGATGCCATACTCTGAGATTGTTCTGCTTGTTCTTCTGTTTTCAGACTCGCTACGGGTAGCAATAGCCTTTAATTCATGCCTATATGATTCAGTTAAATAGTGCCCATACTTCCTAACATTACCACCAAACTCGATAGAACAATCATCTTCACAACGATAGACTTGCTGAAAAATTTTAAAAGCAAATGCATAAACTTCATGCCTTTGGAATTCGTTAACCTTGACCATTCCACCTTTAGATAAATCAGGTGGGAAATGGCACTCAAACTCTTTGGGTACAGTGGCTAGTAAATATTGAGCATGAAAAACAAGCCCCAAGAGAAAAATACAAAAGATAACAAGACCACGAATTATTCTATCTTTACGGTCACTTGCTTTTACTGTTTTACTTAACATCATTCACCACTACTTTTTCTGAGTTCGACCTAATGACCACTTGTAACTTTCACAAGTAATGTCATTACTTTTCATTCTATTTCTAATTAGAAAAACTGTGACCTTCTGCTGTATATAACCAGGAGGTTTTCCCCTTCTAGCCTTTTCCATCCAACCAGCTAAAAGGAAAACAACAACAATTGGAAAAATTAAAACGAAAGCAATTATTAACTCAGGGAGACCTATCAATAAAGCTAAAATAACGCCAAAAGGTGCTCCAAAACCGAGAGCAGTTAAGAACGTAATCTTTATTTCAGCGTCAGTCAGACCTTTGAAAACAACAGGCTCTTCATTTATAAAGTCACCAGTAAAAGAGTTTGTATAATCACTTTCATCTTTTTTCATTAGCTAATCCAATCAGGAATCCAGTTAAACATAACTATTGCTAGAGTAAGCAAAGCAACACCACCAACAACATGACCAGCTAGATCTAACCAACCGCCACGACCATCTGATATTTCGTTATATTTAACAATTGCAGCTTTTGCGATAACAATAATAAATATCGCAGCAACACCAAGAACAATAAATTGCATAAACTTTTCTAAAAGCCAGTAGAGAGTATCGATGCCGCCTTGGTCATCAGCTCCATCAGCAAAATCATCCGTCTTTGGTATATCCGCTTTTACTTGATAAGTGAAAGCCATAACCCCCCAAAAAAAGACAGATATTTTTGATGAGATAAAAGATAATATTTTCATTTTTAAACCTTATAAAATTAATCAATCAAGAACGATATATACACAACAATAAACACCGATAGTGATACATCAAAGAGCACATCTGAAACATACATATCTCCTTTTATCCAACGCGCATAAGATCCCTTTATGACGGAAACAGAAAAAAGAATTACAACAAATGTAAGAACCCACTTTATTATTGAAAAAACCTCCTCAGGACTAACGCCCGCAGTATTAGTAAAAATCGCCATAACCATTCTCAACTTGTAGTGGTTTTACGCTCTTAGGTTGACGTGAAGGCTCTTTAACGTGACGTTCAATTGCTTTGGACATTGCATCCAGATCCCTCACTAGGTCTTCATAAGAAAAAGGTTCTAAATCATCTACTCTGCGATGTTTGCTAATTGACATAACCTCACTCTTTAAAAAGTTCAGTTCTTGAGAAATTCGAATTAATTCTTTTTTCTCAGTCTCAGTGCTAGCAAAAGCAGAGCTTGAGATAGAGAAAATGAGAAAAACAAAAACAGTACGAAACATTATTAAGACACCTTGATATAAACTTTTCATGATTGTAACCATATAAAGCGATAAACAAGCGTGAAAAGCAGGGGTGGATTTTTCAATGCTTTTTTTTTATAAAAAAAAAAGCAGCTAATAGCTGCTTTTAAGTTTGGCATGACAAACTTTTCTTAGAAGTACTTCTTATAATTAGAAGCTGTTAAATGAAGTGAATAACCGAAAAGAGCCGAGAATGGAACAACAATCAAAGCTGGATTAATAGATGTAGGCCAAGAAAGATACAAAACAAAACATAATATAATTGACGGGGCAATTAATTTCATAGATAACTCATACTTATCTGTACTTTCTCTGCCAGCACCAAACTTACGTAAATCACGCTCTACAAGACCTGTAACAATACCAACAACAGCAAAAAGTAAGTAAGCAGGCAGTGAAAGTAATAGTACACAAAGCCTGAGTAAAACAACTTTTACAATTGTATAAGCAGAGATTAAATAATCCCAGGCATCCCCACGCGCTGAAGGTGATTGAGACTTTAAACCATCAATTCCTAAAGGCTTAAAAATATTTGATTCAAACCAACGAATACTTGAACCAGCAAGTTTAATTGGAGTTGATCCAACTATACTTTCTTTGAAGTGAGTGTTTATATACTTAGCCTCTTGATTGAGCATAATTTTAGAATGATCAGCACCCATTTCAGGCTTGAAATCAGTAAATTGACAAATATTAGAATCAGGCCCATCGTCGCAATAATAAAGTAATGACCATTCAACCAAAATAGAAATGATCATAGTCACAAGTACCGTCAAAGGTAATGAAATAATAAAGACAACAATCTTAGTAAATGCACCTTGACGTTGTGCTTTATCCTGCTGATTATGCTGTTCAGATTTAGCCATTAGAAGCCCCTGTCCACCAAAGATCACCTGTTTGATAACGCTCATTCATATCAGTACAAATATCTTGTAACGTAGGCGGCAATTCAACAGACTCTTTTTTAGAAAAGAGTGGCAATCTAACTTTCCATAACTGATTACCTGACTGCAAACAAAAAGCATGACCCTTAGATAAGCTAGTTATATGAGTAGGCTCAACAAGAGGCACTTTCTCTTCAGATATACGGTCTTGATTAGTGTCATCAAAGCCACCAATATCATTACCCAATTTTTTACTAGCACCAGATACCAAAGTAGCCTCTTTAATGGGTACTTTGGGCAACTTACTAGTAAGCAAACTAGCAGTCTCTTCAGTTTGTACACGCATCATGAATAGAGTATTAAAGTTACCTACAATCTGCATTGATTTTGGATTACCTGTAGTAGTACCAAATTTAGCATCTATATCTTGTAACGTTTGTGTATAAGCACAAACTCTAATACCAGCACCACCCGCCTGATTGACCATTGGGACAAATTCTTCACCAACAAGACTATTAAATTCATCAGCATGCAAATATATATCAGGCATTTTTAGCTCTTTACTACCGTTCAAGCTCGGCAAACCAACATTCTTACCGTGCTTGTACATCAAACCAGCAATGCTAACTAAATCATTAAACATTGCATTACCTACTGCCGTAGCAACTTCTCTATCAGTCATTCCATCTAAACCAATATAAACAATACCACGCCTTTGGATAACATCACGCCAGCTTAAAATTGGGCGAGGGTCGTTATCATTAAAGTATTCAGGGCTAAGAAGCTTTGCTGTTTTATCTGTATTCAGCTTATCTAAAAAAGGAATTAAACTAGCAACCAACTTTTCATAGAAAGAGCGCTCATAGTTGGATGCCATAATCAATTGACGACCTAGATTGTCATTAGGCAGGAGTTCTTTCATTAATGCTACAATGGCAACTGTGTTTTTAGTTTTACCTTTACGCTCAACCATAGGGTCTCTATCTTTAACCTTAGAAGCTCGCTCTGCAATTAAGTCAGCAGGATCATCATCAACAGCTTTTAGGGCATGGACACAATACATGTAAAGTAAATCTTCAAGATCTTGAACGTAGTGGTTTATATTTTCTAAAGTTGGTCGCTTATTTACATCTACTAGCGCTCTTGCAACAACATTAACAAATCGCCAACTGAAAGCTTTAAAAGCCGCTGAATTACCAGCTTCACCTAATTGTGAAGTTGTTTTTCCTGCAACCTCAGTAATACGTTGGAACTCACCTACAGGATTATAACGACAAGAAGCCTCAGGATAACCTAAGTGAAAAAAATAAAAATCATCCTCGCGGCCAGCCCTTTTAGCCTCGGTGTACATTCTTTTAAATAGCTCGGCATCACCTTTGGGGTCAATAACAATAACAACGTTATCGCCACCTTTACCTTTACGCCTAATGTCACCCGCCACAAGAACCTCTTCAAAACGAGTCTTACCAACGCGTGTAGTTCCCAGAACTAAAGCATGACCATTTCTTTCACCCAAATTCCAAAATACATTTTCTTCTTCGTCAGCTCCAACTCCATGTATAGCAGCATTACCACCTATATCAGGGTAAGCCTTAAAAGGATTTAAAAAATTATCGCTTTTCAAGCCTTTGGCTAAAACTGAAAGACAAAATTTATTTTCCCACTGCGACTCTTTTCGTCTTGCCCAATCATAATATTTAGGAGGGCGAATAAAGTGTTCGTTCTCAGGTTTATAAGTATCATATAAACGCTGAGTATGAATCGATTGCCAACGATATCCTAAGCCTATAAATGACTTGTCTTCTGACACAGGAACATCACAAGCAGCTATGACGTAAGGCTTTAAAGTTTTTACATTTTTTTGATAATTACTTAAACGAAGGGCATTATCTAAATATTTATAACTAATAAAACCAAGTACACCGGTGCATACATAAGAAACGGGCTCGGTCATCATCCAATATGATGGCGCTACAAAACTTAGCCCAGCAGCCATACCAGATGCAGTAGCTGCATTATATTCAACCACAGGTCGCAGAAGCCTTTCTATAGGGTAATCATTACTCATTGAAAAACTCCTATTTCTGTAACTAAAAATGGGTAAGAACCTACATTTAAATCAGCACCTATACCATCGCCAGAAGAGGGAACAAAATTTAGATCATCGAAAGAACTAGCTAAATCAGCAATAACAGAAAACGAACGAGCTTGTACGACAAAAATTGGAGCGTTCAATTCATTAAGTTTGTTTCTTCTTAGATTTAGCCATTTTAAAGATAAATTATCAGTGCCTACAACAGCGAAAGGTGTAACTGTTTTTCTTTCGTTGAACTTAAAGCTTTTCATAATACCTGGCTGCATTACTTTAGGGGTTAAAGGGAAAAAAATATCTTTAGAAATACTATCTTTTGATTTATCAAGTAAGGTTTTAGCTTGTACAGGTGATGAACTTGAGCTAATTGATTTCTGAATATCAATGTTTTTATAATATTTATCAGTCGAAATAGTATTACCAATTCGTCCAACCTCAATTAGATCATTAGAATAAGAAGTAATAGAAGTTAAAGATATTAACGTGATAAAACCAAATCTGAATAAACTTTTGCACGTTCCGAATTGGAAGGTGAGTGATAAAAACCTATTGCTGTTTCCCATGAAACACCTCTTTTTTTAAGACTACTGACTAACTCAGCGGCATAGCGAATATTTGTCGAAGGATCTAATAAATCATCAATAGAACTAAAATTTTGACCATGCCACTTCCAACTTACTTGGCAAAGACCAATATCTATATTTTTATTGCCCGTAAAAAGTTCTAACTCTGCAAAAGAACGTGCAGAATTAAAATCTTTAAACCAATAGCCTTTACCACTAACATTTAGAGTCCAAGGCCAAGGTTGTCTTTTACCTTTGTAAAAAGATTGACTCTCATGTGTACAAACAGCTTTAATAATCTGAATCGGTACTTTTGTGTCAATTGAAACTTGACTGACTAAACTATCGAAATTAGCAAAAGCAGAACTAGAGAAAAAAATAAAGTAGAAAAATAAATGCTTCATATCTTAATCAAATTCCAATAATGGTAAGTCAACAACAACCTTAGGTGAAAGATTTAATGTTATGAGTTTAAGTTCATTAACGTCTTTAGCATTTAGATTGTTAGAACTAGCCCATCCTTGTATTTCAAATTTAGAAGGATTACCAACAAAAAACAGGTCTATCCCCTCGTATACGCCTTTATTAAAGGATTTATACACAGAGTCAAAAACTGAAACGCATTTTTCACAATTATCAATAGAAATGAATAACTGCGCCCTCGGTTTATCATTAATTAAAGATTGAATATTAAAGTTCGAACTTGAAGCTTTCGCTTTGGTAATATTAGATATAGAAAAACGGCTAGTTGCTGGGTCTTTATAGCTAAACTTTGGAACTGAAGGGAAATTTCTTTCCCAAGCCTCTCCTACTTCTTTTTGCCAAGCAAAAGTTTTAATGTTATTTGAATATTGAATTTTTACCCACCTATCAGCTAGCTCTGCCCTTTCAGAATCTGACTCAGCTTCAAGCGCTAAAGCTAACAAAGGATTTTTATCTAAATCGGGTGTAAAATAAGCGCGTGGTGTAGTTAATATTTTCTTATATCTCTTATATTCATTAGCATTCAACCCCCAAACGTCAGCATGAGATTTCTCTTGAGTAGTAAGTATGCTCTCAGTAATATCTTCAGCCGAAGAAAGTGAAGGTAAAGAAAAAAATAAAGGTAATAAAAAAATTAATTTAAATTTCTTTGACATAACTTCTGTCCTTGTAAATAAACTCTTTCAGAACGCTCTACACTTAAGTTCGCAATTCTACGCATATTTAAATTTTCATCGCATGATGGATAAGGGTTGGAAACCTTAGCATTTATAACTGAAACCCTATCATCAACAGCCAGAGTGGAAAGCTGTGTTTTATAGCTTGAAGTACAACCGCCTAAAATAAATAAAATGAGGAATATTAAATATTTCATAAGGCAACCTCTTTACTATCACCATCAAAATGTTTAAAAAGAGCTGAAGTGTCAGTAATTTTTACTAGTCGCCACTTACCAACAATACCTCCAACTCGGAGAAAATTAGTCTGCTCGGGTGCATTTTTCTGAGCTACCGTTAAATAAACATCTTCACCCCACGTATTTAAACCATAAACAACAATTGGAAAATCTAAAGACGCCTGTCGTACATTGAGACCTAAATCATTTAATTGGTTAGTTATACTGTTTAGCTTTGATTTACTGTGTGTAATGTCCTTTGAGATATTCATGTTAGATACTTTGATTACTGCATAGTTTTCAGCAATAAGTTGACCCAATTCGTTCTGAGTTTTCTTTACATTTAAAATCTCACCTGATTGTTGATCAAGTTTAGAATTGACTAAAGATAAAGATGTGACTATTGAGTCTAAAACATTGTTTATCTCACTGAAATCAACACTTTGCTGGGGTAAAGGAGTTACCTCATTTAATGAAATATCTACAACTTCATTATCGCGTTCACTGGTATTAACCGAGTCGTTAACTAAAAAATCCTTGTCAACTAATGGTTCATCAATAAACTCGGATAAATCAGGTAAAGGTGGTGCATCAATTTCTATCTCAGACTCGTCAAAAAGCCCGCTGCTGTTAATTAAAAGTTGGATTAAAAAACCAACAATACATACGATTGAAAATATGAAAACTAAAACTTTAAACGGTGGTTTATTTGGCTTCTCATTTTTTTTATCTATTTCAGGAAGTCCATCTTCAGAAGTTTCAAAATTATTAGCTGATTTAATCTGCTCATTCATTTCAAGCTCTGCTTCAGTACCAGGAACATTCTTTATTTCATCACTCATGAGTTATTAAACCTCTATACTCGTCTTTTAAATCAAATGTATAAATACGTCTTAATGGATCTTCTACTGCAATGTAATAAGGCCCAACCAAAACTTGCAAAACAGACCGTAATGGCATTAAAGATAATGACCTATGCACTTGAGGAAGTGGTCTATCTAGAGTAATCATTAGGGCATCGTCATTGGATTTATCTAATGCTAAAACCCAACCAGAATTAATTAAAACAAAGCTAACTGCATCTTTTACAGTTTTAACCGTTGGTGGGAAGGCTAATTTAATATTAACTGATAAAGGGTCTACTTCTCTCTCCTTTGGTGTCGGAACTATTGATGTATACCTATCGGTTTTAACTGTTTCAGATGAAGCACTGAAACAGGAAAATAAGATAGATAGGATGAAAATTAGTTTAACTAACTTCATTTAACCTCCAAATAGATTTTATTTAAATTAATAACAGCATCTTTAACAAACTTTTCTTGAAACTCTACAAACTTATCTGAAGTAATATCCCCAGCTTGAATAGCCTGAAAGCCACGTTCCCAAAGCGCTGAATTTGCTGGTTGTTTCATCTGCTCAGGAATATGACGCATATGCTTTTCTAGCCAATCGGAAGGACTAATGTATTTACCTTTAAGGTTAAGTAAACCGTTACCTAAAAGGTCTTTTATTATTGTAGATCGAGTAGCCACTGTGCCAATGCCATCTTGGTCACTGAGTAATTTTTTTAAAGAGGGATCTGAAACCTCATTAGAAATATTTATCATTGCCATTAAAAGAGAGGCTTGAGTGTATCGATTTGGCTTTCTAGTTTTTTTTGTTAACGTATTAGAACTCTTAACCCCAACTTTTTGACCAATTTTTAAAGAAGGTAAATTAACAATACTTTCATCATCATCAGAAACAAATGCCTTCCAACCTAATGACACTGGTACGTTGCATGAAGCCTTGAATTTAAGGTTTCCAATTTTAATTTTTAAATCGGTATGCTTAAAGACATAATTAGGAGTGAATTGCAGCAAAAAACGCTTAGCTATCAAAAGAAAAACTATTTTCTGCTTTGGTGAGAAGTGGGAAAAATCAATCTTATTTGAAGTCGGCACAATACCGTGATGTACTTTTACTTTCTTATCATTCCAAGCTTTACTCCTAAGCGCTGGATTAATATTTTCTTTTAACTTTTCATCTAAATCGAGAGTAAAAAGAGAGCTCAAAATGCCATCAATTTTTTCTGAAAAACCTGTAGTTAAATATCCCGTATCAGTTCTTGGATAAGTAATTGCTGAAAAGGGTTTATCATACAAAGACTGCGCTATTTCTAATGTTTCATCTGGTGATATATCAAATTTTTCACATTCAACTTGAAGTGAATTAAGTTCATAAGGTAATGGGGGTTGTTTTTCTTTTACAACTTCATTAAAAGATTCAATAACACCTAATTTTGTTTCGCATATGTAATCAGCAGCTTTCGTTGCAAATTCCTCACTCAATAGACGCCCCTCTGAGTCTAAATGTTTTTCAGGAATATCCCACGCACAAACAAACTCGTTGCCTAAGCTGTCATATAAATTAGCGGTTACATCAAAATATGAGGTTGGTTTGAAATTTTTGATAGCTTGTTCTCGGTGATAAACAAGCATAGAAACAGGGGTTTTTACACGACCTATCGCAAAAGCCTTTTTCATACGACTTCCACCTTCTAGCTTTTGAACCAAGAGAGTAAAGGCCATCGTTAAATTCATACCTACAACCCAATCACTTCTTGCTCTTGCAATCGCTGTATCATACATCCACTGCGTATCGTTAATGCTAAGAGGGTTTGAAAAAGCCTGCTTTAAAGTCTCATCATCAGTAGAACCAAAGAGTATTCTCTTTACACTACCTTTGTATCCAGCAAACTTAATAATATTACGTGCTATAGACTCACCTTCAGGGTCGGGATCTGTAGTTATAAATACTTCTTTTGCCTTTTTTAAAAGATTTTTAATTGTTCGAAATTGAACTTTAGACTTTGAACCTAAAACATACTCGTACTCTTCAGGGATAATTGGTAGACATTTATAATCCCATTTTTTTTTGACTTCTGGACAATAAAACTCAGGTGGTTGTAATTTAAAAAGGTGGCCTAAAGCCCAAGTTACAACAACTTTGCCCGATTCATAATAACCTTTCTTCTTGTCAGAAAGTGACATACCTAAAAACAAGGCTATTTCTTCACCTTGTTTTGGCTTCTCACAAAGATAAACTTGCATAATTAGATCCAATAAAAATACTATGTATAGGATACATTGTGGCTTTTAATATTACAGTCGAAAAGCTGTGGTCAATTTCACCATGCTTTTTTATAAATAAAAAACCCTAGTTTGGCATGCCAAACTAGGGTTTTAGTGTACTGAGTTCTATTAATTAGCCTTGATGTAGCGCATGTTACTTTGAGTGTTTTGTGAAGATTTAAAAGGAGTGCTCTTACTCAGCTCACTCTTTAAAGAGTCATTGAGTGGCTGTATTTCTTTTTGATACAAAGTCCATAAAATATCAAAATCAAAGGCGAGTTCACGATGAGCCAAAAGAAACTTATTTAAATCAGTAATTCCGTGACTCTGATTCCAAAGGTCTATAAATAAAATAGCACCCTCTACTGTTGTGGTGCGGGGTCTGCCCTGAAGTTGTCCTACACCTAATTGAAATCGCCTTAAACGAATACTTTTAGGGTCTTCTTCAGAGAAAAGAAAAATCACTAAATGCGAAGGGGCATATTTAGATATAAGCAAATCTTTGATTGCTTCTCTGTGCTCAAAACGCATTTGAATAGACGTTCTGTCTGCAATTAGTTTTTTATTAAATATTATTTTTATACAACCAGTAGTAACCATTTTTGAGATAAACTGATCTATACAAGAAGCGCTTAATCTAGTTAAAGAACGGCTAACATTACCACTGTTATTAATAAATTCTTGAGGTAAGTTATCACCAATAATAAGAGAATCTGCAACAAAAAGAGCTAACTCTCTTATAACACGAAAAACTTGTTGGTGAAGGTAGAGGGGGTTATCTTGATCACTTATAGACTCTAAAGAGAAATCGATTAAGCTACTATCGTTAAATTCATTTTTTAAAAAAAATGATAATAAGTTAGCGACCTTTTCAAAATCAATGTCAAAGGTAATTGCATTAGCTTTAACATAATTATTAGCCAAAGAAAGAAGCGTTGGCATTGTTGAATCGTTTATAAATTCAATCTGTTTTTTACTTAAACCGAAGCTTTTAGATAAACTATCTTTACCAAGCTTGTTTTCAGAAACCATTGCTAATAATAATTCCCTCAATAATAGAGGTGCGCGAGACATGTGAAAATTTCGCGCAGAGGATCTTGCGTCCATACTGCATTCCGCCTATATTTATATTTGTAAAAACCCACCCCAATTATATAACAAATGTACTAAAATTGACCAGCTTTTGATGAATATTTTTACATTAGAACAAATATTCTAATCATTGTCTGCACTATTTAATTAGAAAAGTAGAACTAAAAACAGAAAACAAGCACTTTATTACTAGAAAAGCACTGCGTTCTCAGTTAACTTACAATTAACATCTAAAGTGTTAGATAAAATAAAAACATTAATATCAGAACCTTGCACATTAAGCTTGCGTTCATGATTCTGTTTACAATTTTTAACTAAAAAATCATTCTTTTTAATGTCTTTAAATATCTCATCAGCTACCGCTATATACTCAACCTCTTTCTCAAGCTCATAATCAGATTTAACAAATGCCATTAAACTCAGATCTTTGTTAAACGCGATAACTTTATTGCCGTCAATATTAATGACAAAAATACCTAGAACCTCTCTATCCTCTCTCTTAGAAATAGAAATACACCATAGGATGAAATCATCAGAAATACAGCCACCAACTGAATATTCATTGTTATTATCAGTACTATCTTGCAAATAGTTAGTGAATTCACTCAGGGGATCAATTGAAGAACTATCAACAACTTCAGTAATTGGTAGATTAGAAGCAGCAGCGCTAATTGTAGGAGCTACTTCTAAATCATCTGAATTGTTCTCTGTGTTGTCAAATATCGAGAAATCCAAGTCCTGTGAGGCCCCTGAATTTTCATTAGTACCAGGAATAACCGACTTATTTAATTCATCAGCTTTAGTGTTATTGTTAGATATTCCTGAATTTAAAATTTCATCAAAACTTTTTTGCACTGAATCACCAGCACCCATAGAGTTTAGTAGTGAATCAATGTCAACATTTGTATCTTTAGGTTGTTCCTTAGAGTTTTCTGAAGTGGAATCATCACTAGGCTCTGAAGAAAATAAATCTTTACTGTCAACTTTAATGTTTAAAGGGTTTGCGTCCATCAAGCAAAGAAGGGCTGAAAGCTCCCCTCTTTCCCCATTACTGTAGAGTGCATCAATAAGGTTCTTTAAATTCTTAGGTCTGCTATGAAGCCAGTTGAAGCCAACCGTATTAATTGAAGAGGCCATGATTGGCATTGTGTAAATCTGAATCGGGTAAATATAATCAGACTTTCTAATTTTTAATTCACAATTTTCGGGAATATTAAGCCAAGGATAAAATCTATTTCTTTCTCTATTGGTTTTCTTGTTTAGGGAAATAGAATGAAATTCAAACGGCTGGCAAAGTCTAGCCACGAAAAGACAACAGATAGATAGTGCTAAACTATAATTTTGTATATGCAATAGAAGAGAGTCTTCTAAAACCCCCCCTTTATTTCTACGAATTAAATTAATAAAATTATTTGAAAAGGCTTCATATAATTTGTTTTTATCATTATCAAAAAGGTCTATTGTTCTTACTACAACGTTGATGGCTGGCTTATAGAGCTCTAGCCAGTAATCATCAGAAACGCCAATTATCTTTTTTAAAGGCGCTTCATCTAGTGTAACTTTACGTTTGTTAAATAAATATTTGAGGTTTCCCAATCGCATATTGTAATTATCCATGATAAAAAAGATTTTATTTTTTCGTCAATATCAGAACAGTCACTAACAAAAAAATTTGAAGAAGAGCACTTACTTTTAAAATGTTCAAAAGACTCAACCGTTGGTTGCCATACATCACCTGTATCTTTGCAAACCACATTCACTTGAATTATTTTTAATTGAAGAAGCCATGCAATAAATAATTCCTCAGTTATTAAATCCGTTTTCTTTAATTCCTTGAGTAAGTTGCAGTGAATTTGAAAAATAGGATCGAATTGCTCACCTAGCTCAAAGACGCCATTAAACTGATTGTTTATTAGCTTCCAAGCACTTAAAAAAGGTCGCAGATCTAATTTATCGTTTAAATGAAACTCTATTTCATTATTTAATTCTGATCTTAAATTGATACAACTTGTCATTAATGACCCCATACAGCATTTGTAGGAAAGATTACAACATGAAAAACGTAGGATTTCAGCGAAAAGCAGGTAGGAATTTTATGAAGCTTTTTTAAATTTATTCAAGTTAAAAGGAAATAATAAAAAATGATTAAAAAAAGAGGAATCAGTTTGGCATGCCAAACTGATTATATTGCTCTATCAATAGAGGAAATTAAGTCATTATATGTATAATTTTTAAATAAAGGAGCTTTTAAAAAGCTGGCTAACTGATTATTGTCAATATCTATAATTAAATATGAAATAATAGAATCTAATTGTTCACAATTTTCAGCGATAAAGCCCGCTTCAGTAATATATTTTACCATACCTTTTACTGCCCACTGAGGTATGTCACCTTTTACAATCCAATCTCTAATAGTCTTACCAGGAATTTCTTTTAGTCTCTGGGTAAAACCATTGTCCCTTGAATAATTAACAAGAGTAATTCCAGCTTGTGAGTCTGTAGGCCCGTGGTACTTAAGAAACTCAGAGGCAAAAAAGCCCCTGAGAGACATAGCTAATACCCAAGTATTCGCATTAACTTTCATGTTTAACCAACAGAAATAATTGTTAGAGCAGTTGAATCAACAAGTAAAGGTTCAGAATCAGATAAAAGATACTCTATCCATGCAAAACCTTCTTTATCATCAACCCTATCTAATAGGAGCTTGGCAACACTGCCATTATAGGTAACGTTAATTTCAGAAACCTTTTTTTGATGAGACTTTTCTTTTCCATCTGATTCTTGTGTTAAAGCAAAATCATCATTTAAAGATATGTCGAGGTTTTCGTTATCAACGTTATCAACGTTATCAACGTTATCAACGTTATCTGCGCTATCAACGTTATCTGCGCTATCAACGTTATCTGCGCTATCAACGTTATCAACGTTATCAACGTTATCAACGTTATCAACGTTATCAACGTTATCAACGTTATCAACGTTATCAACGTTATCAACGTTATCAACGTTATCTGCGCTATCAACGTTATTATTTAATGAAGTAACTTTGATAGAATTATCTGAGCTAGAAACAGTGCTTTTTGTTTCAAGACTACCACGTTCCTCTAAAGCGCTGATTAGATCATCAATTGGTTTATCCAAATTCTTAGCTAATGATTTCGCCCACTTGCGATTGATTTGATCATTAAGGGCAGCCCAAGCTACTAATCGCTCAGTCTTTTCTTTATCCTTTTTAGCACAACGTAAAATTGCAACCAGAGTAGAAATGTCACGACACATTTTGTTTTCATAAAGGTCGTTAATAAAATTAAAATCATGATCTTCGCCTAAAGCAGAAATACTAATTAACTCAGATATTTCTGCTTTTGACTTATTAAGTGTTTCAGCTATGTTGCTTTGGGTTAAGTTATCTGACTCTAGCAATGACTTAATACTACGACCTAAGTCTCTTGGATCTAATCTTTCACCAGTTTCATTTTCTAAAATTTGAACTAGAAGTTTTGAATTAAAATCAGAGTTACCAATCGATTTAATGTTCGCTGTAATCGTTAGACTACCGTAGGCTTTAGAAGCTCGCCATCGCCTTTCACCTGCAATGATTTTATACTTTCCATCTTCGTCAGCCTCAACAAGGATTGGTTGAATCAACTTTCCATCTGTAGCTGAGAAAGAACTAATAATGCTTTGAACACCATCATCATCTAAACCAATTTTTCTAGGTTGGGTTGGATCGGGGTAAACATCATTAATATTTAAATCGACACCATATTCAGTGTCAGAATTAACTGAACTGATAATTGACATAAAATCGTTTGTATCTAAATTTACATTATTCATATTTCAGCACCTAAGATATTAGTTTTTCATTCAAAGCATCGATTGCTTTTCTTACTGTTCTTCCAACTGTCGCAGCGTTACCGTTAGGTGGATTAATCCAACATGGTCTAGCTGACATTCTAGCTTCATTGATTGGTAAAGAATCAGGGATAAATATTGGAAATAAGAAACTAGAATAATCACGCTTGATTTGATTCAATATATCCAAATAAGGATTATCACCTTTCCTTGTAGATGGTTTTTTAAACTTATTAACATATACACCAGCCAATTCAGTTTTAGACCTTAGATTAGTTTTAACAACCTTTAAGGTGTTAAGTAATGAGATAAATCCTTCATTAGAATAATCGTCCACAGTAACAGGAACAAATATTTTATCTACGGCATACATCGCAGCTACTTGTGTGACACCTAATGAGGGCGGTGTATCAATCAAAATAAAATCAACATCTATAAGATCTAAATATTTTTTTGGATTAAGTACCATATTTTTAGCGTTAACACCTGCGGCCAAAATATTAGCTATTTTCTCTTTATGAGAAGGAATGATAGAAATGTTTGTGTGAACAGAAGACTTATAAAGTGTAATGTCTTCGTTTTTAAGGTCTGGGCGAAATAAATCTGCCGCTGTAAAGCCGTTTTTCTCAACCCAAGCAACTTCAGCCATAGAACCAAGGAAAAGCTTGCTTATGTTACGTTGACCATCAAAATCAACTACTAAAACTTTAAACCCTTTTTCAGCTAGTCTATAAGCTTGATGAAATAATATTGTCGTTTTGCCAACACCACCTTTTTCATTCGGATGTGTGCAAGATTTTGAAACCTTTTTTGAAACAAGGTTTGGTTTGTAAGGTAATACTGTATTCATAATAACTCCTTGAGCATGGGCTTTATACCCTTTTATAGACCATAGTCTATGTATTGAATAAAGAAGATACATTATTTGAGCTGAAGAGGCAAGTAATAAATCTGCATCCAAGCGCAGCTTGGCGGGTATGGGCAGAGCCCATGATAAACCCAAACAATGCTAGTTATGTCCTCAAGTTTAAAAGGGCTAATAAAGTTGAAATAGGCATAGAAATTGCGCCCCCCTTTGATAATCAAAATATGTATCTTATTAAATTCAATACAGAGGTTGTTTATCCTATTTTGCTAAGACGGGGGCATTAAGCCCAGCAGCGTCTTTTTGCTGCGAATCAGGGCGCATCATCATTTGTCTACATATCTTCAGACGTTATTAAATTATATGTTTATTAAGAGTATGTTAATTTTGCACATTAAAAGTAAGCTACTGCGCTTTGATTAAATTAGCCTTGCACATTGTATGTATAAGTATAAAAGGAAACCTAATTTTGGTGTGTAAGGCACTATATATTGCTACTTTTTAATAGTTAATAAGGAGATTGAAGTGGTGGTGGTTGGTAAATGAGGGAGAATAGGAATTTCAGGCATGAAAAGACCAGGAACAAGCCTGTTAAAGATTCTAGTTTTGACTATAAAGCTAGGTAGTTACAGAGGGTATCTTAGACCTTTCCTGTTTGTCTATTCTATCCTTTTCAACCAAACGTCTAAGCAAAGCCAGCTCTTGGTTAACAAGAGCTATGAACGGTTCAGGTGAAGTAAACTGAAGAATTCTGTCACCTAATTTTTTTACTACATTTTCTTGTGCAACCTTTCTTAAATTTTTGTTCTCTAGTTTTAGAATATCTCTTTTAGTTTTGCTTGCGTGTCGCTTTTCTCTAAGTCTTTCAAATACCTTACGCACATAAGCCATGCGATCGTGTAATTTAATTTCAGTAATAGACATCTCGCCCAGTTGTTCAGGGCTTAAATTAGCATCAAGACCTTTGGAAGAACCACTTTTTATCAGATAATTAATCCTATTAGTTCTATGCTTATCAACTGTCTCAGGGTTAACGCCAAATGCTTTAAAAAATAAAGGTGTAACTTCGAAATACTTGTCAATCCACTGGTGTTCACCCTTGGCCCAAACTTGCCAACTTTTATCTGCAACACAAATACCTAGGTCAACAAGATCTTTGAAAGCTCTAGATGCTCTTGTAATGTTAGGTTGAGGTGTATAACTAGGATCTAGTTTTTCTTTTTCAAGTTCAGCGTCACTATATGTAGATAGACCGCAAGCGTCAGATGCATTTCTAATGCTAATTTTGACTTGGTGAGTGACTAGATTGATATGTTGACTAAAAACATCTAACAAAGCTCTCATAGCTCTGACACGATCAGGATAAAAGGCTTTACTGCGCTCTGTCCCGTGCCTTAAAAAAACAACCACATCAGAATCAATAATATTTTTATCTTTATTTTTTAAATAAAGATTTTTTAAAAAAACCATTTTTGAAAGTTGTTCGTCGCTGGGATTAAATTCGGGGTTAGGGTTCTTAGCCCTACTTTTAAATGCAGGCATGCTCTATCCCCAACAGTAATAAAAAACTATTAGCAATAGGACAAGATAATAAATTAAATAAAATCATCTCAACTCCTTAAAATAGACCTTTTTCAGACAAAAAGGTGCTTGACCGTTAAGGAATTGAGGTCTAGAATTAGAAGTGCGAATTCAATCTAGTCTACAATTCACCGAATCGGTTTATTGTTAATCGAACAAAATGCCTCGTCTAACGGGGCTTTGTTTTATCTACAGCATTAAAAACTTCAAGCTGCACTCTCAAAAAATTTATAAAATTTATCGTTATCAATATCCATCCCACTAATACCCAACTTAACAGTTAACTTCCAAGCCCCATCGGAGCTTGAAAAAGTTCTAATTTCTGCTTTACTTGCCATCGCAAGATAGGCATTAAGATTTGTTTCAATACAAAATATACGCATAACCAGCTTTTTCATATCAGGATGCGGTAGTAACTCAGCACAAATATCAAAGGCACTGTCTTTTATAAGTGCAACGATGCGCTCTTGGCTTATCAATGGTTGCAAATCACTAGGGGATAAAGCCTTTAAACTTTGCATAGAAATGACCTTAAATAATTAATTACATTAGATACTACATTTAATATTGAAATTTACAAGTTTTTTCAAATAAAAACATTTTATCTTTAAAAATATTTTTATTTGAAAAATAAGGCCGCAGAAGCGGCTCATATTTATTGGGATACATTTCTTAATTTAGAATTATTCAAACTACTTGTAATGGTTTTTAAAGCATTCGCATTTCTGGTGAAACGCTCATGAACAAGTTTTTTGTGTTCAGATAGCTCAAAAACATTTAGCTCAGTTAGTTCCAAGTCGTTTAGTTTGGATAACTTAATACTTAGCGAGTTCGCAATATCAGCACTACGAAGTAAACTTTCTTTTAACAGCAAGTTATCTTCTAATTTTGCTTTTTCAGTAAAATCAAAACTTGTTACCAATGCTAAAACAACTAGTGAATTTTTTTTCTTACTCATAATAACCTCTATCTACGTGTTGAAGGCAGCTCGTAAGCGCCTGTTTTTTTTCTATCATCAATAAAATTAAGTATTTCTGATTCCTGCAATGGCTCTAAATCATTGAGCTCAAGTACTGGATAAGATAATGTTGAATGTAATATAAAAACAGTATTATTACTAGACTTAACTTCAAAACCATCAAGTGACAGCCCCAAATTACAAAGTCCTAAACAAAGCCCATGATTAACCACATTACAGATTTTATGACAAGACATAACAACCTCTATCTACGTGTTGAAGGCAGCTCGCAAGCGCCTGTTTTTTATTTAGGTCAAAGACCAGGTAACAGATAAATTATAACATATTAAATATATAGTAAGCGCCCTAAGGCGCTTTTATAACTAAATTGTTAATTGCTTATCATCGTTAAATAAATCACAGAAAAAATCCCCAAGATATTTACCTAACGCTTCAAATACTGGATAACAAACCGATTGACCCATACACTCATGACTAATCGTTTCAGATAACCCATCAATCAAACTAAGTGGAATATCTTTAATAGCTGCGTGCTCTGTTTTAGTGAATTTGCGACTAAGTAAACCGTCTTTGCTTTTCACGAATGGGTCTGTTGAACCACCTTTGTTATACAGCCTACGAATGACAGGAACTTTAGTTTCACTTCCATCGAGCAAACATCGACGGAAACCCTTCCCCTGTTCTATATCACGTTGTTGCTTCAGCTCTAGATAATCATAAGACTTCCAGCGAGCATCACCAACGGGGATATCCTCAAGGATATCAGATAAGAAAGCGGGCTTTTCTTTTAGGCTCTTAACATCAGACAACTTTACATTTGGAATACCCGTCGCAGTAGCAACGAGGCAAAGTCTCTCTCTATTTTCTAGGGAGCCAAAATCTGTCCCTGTAAAAATAGCATCTGAAAGTGTATACCCTTGCGTAATCAGTACTGACTTGATCACAGCGTAGCTCGCAGTAGAAATGTAATTTTTAACATTTTCTAAAACTATCAGCCAAGGCTTGCATTTTAAGATGAAATTAAGAGCATAAAAAAAACAAGCACCAGAACTTTCATGTTGCTCAGCAAAATCAAGCTTATTCTTGGTAATACCTGATGTGCTAACACCGGTGCATGGTATGCCCATTATAATCGCGTCTACAAGCGGAGGTTTTTTTAAATCAACCAACTCAATCTGACTTTCAATAAAAAAAGATTCGTCGTCAAATAGATAACTTTGATTTTTAATCATTGCATCTAAATACTTTTTCTCTTGCTCAACAGCGTAACGAGTTAATGTACTAATATTTGAACGTTTAAAACCATCATGTAAAGCCGAGTCCAATATACCAACTCCTGAAAACAAAGACCCTACTGTGATTTTTTTATTCCTAATACTTTCTTCAAAGCGCTGGTACATATTTTTAGAATTTATATCATGAGAATGCAATTCTAAAGAAGCAACACCCATTTTTAAAACGATTCTGATTTTTGTTCCAACAGCTCCAAAAAAATCAATCAATTCATCTGTCTTGATCTCGATTAAAGGATATACAGAACCGTTTCTTGTTCGCTTTGAAACTGTAAAAATTCCATTTTCAGAGACAACTAACATAGCTCTTTTTTTAGTTTCGTCAAATATCAAATCAAGTTTGTCACCAATATTAAATAATGGTTTTAACCTATGGCCCTCAAACCAAATTCTTGATACTCCGCGATTAATTCCAATTTTAGTGTTTATCAATCCGTTCATAAAAACCTCTTTCCTGCGTGTTGTAGGCAGCTCGTAAGCGCCTGTTTTAGTTTTGGTCTTAGACCTCATCAAATTAACAATAGCATAAAACATTCTTTTAGTTTATCTGAACAGTAGTTTTCAAAATAAAAAAACCTAACTGTACATCCAAATTCTATCGATTGGAGACTGAAGGCAAGGTTGAAAAATACATAACAAACCTCTACTATTAAGTTTGGAGAAGCTACATTCGTAGCAAGCAAAAAAACAGGCGCTTACGAGCTGCCTTCAACACGTAGATAGAGGTTATTATGAAAATAAATATAGCAATTAATGTTCTTGAAAAAGCAGCGAACTCTAAAGCCGTAAATTTCAAATCTTTAAAGGATATATACAAATTAGCAGCTCTAAAAAATCACCCAGATAGAAAGCAGGGCGAATTATCAGAGTTCTCGATGGTCGAAATAAATAAAGCCTGGGAGTTCGTATCGAGCAAAGCTGCGGAAGTTGATAGACTTATAGCAAGCAAAGGTACGAAGCAAAGTTTTGAAAATCAAACATCACCGATTAAAGATCATGATCTAACGGATTCAGGATTACCCGCTTTTTTTAGTAGAGAAACATTATTAAATGAAGCGTTTACTATTGTAAAAAATAGCAAATGGAATGATTGGAATAACAATAAGTTTGAAACAATTTATTTTGAAAAATATCAAGTAAGTGTTCATATATATAGCTCAGTAATTATCATAACAAACATTAAAGACGCCCTAGAAACAGGTCGAAAATGTACAGAGTATCGTATAAATTGGGGGTTAGATAATGATGAAATAGGAATGCAGCGTTTTTATGAGTGGGTCAGAAATATAAACAATGATTCATGCTTAACTAGCGTACTTGCCAATATATATACAGCAGATTACAAAGATATAAATGAATACACTTGCAGTGCAGAACTGGCTAAGGGACTTAAAGTAACTAGGTCGGAGTTAAAAGCAGTCAAAGTTTTTTCACCATTCAAACTAAATAAAATCAAACCGCTAACTGAAGTTAAAGCTAAGGTTAGCGCAAATCATTTAATAAAAATCATTGCGAATGGGCAGTACTGTAATTTACAGAGAAACTACCGTTATACCGATGATTACAGCTATGATTCAGCATCTAATTTTGGTCAAAAGGTATTTGAAAACCCCTTTAAATTATTGAAAGAGTTAATTGAAGATAGAAGCCAATGCTTCCATGTTTTCAAGTACAATAATGGGTTTTCATTTGGTCAACATAGTAATGATGGTAATTCTGTAATACCAAGCATTGAAAACCGCTTCCCCAGCTTTGATCTTGTACAATCTAACAATATAGCTATACAATAAAAAAAACGCTTCAGACTTGTCTGAGGCGTTTTTTTTACGTATTATTTTTCAATATAATATGAAAAATGGCAAACCATTTAAATAATGAAAAATAGAAATAAAATGACCGAAAATAGAATCACAGAAAATATGATTTTAAAATCTGTTGCGAGCTCTACTGCTATCGATACTAACGAAGAAATAAAGGGAATAGAAAAAAAACTAAAAAAAAATAACCTCAAATATAAGCACCTTTCACTCGCACTTTAGGGTTGGTTAATAATTTCTACTAATTTCTACTAATTTCTACTAAATTACCTGACAATTCAACGCTCCTAATTTCAGGGATTAGTGCAACTAATTTATTTTTAAGTTCTGGTAAAGTGAACTCATAAATTTCTAACAGTGAGTGTGAAGTGTCATAGAAATGCTTTATAAAAATTTCTTCTTTTGAATTATCTAATCTATAGAAAGAAATCCAAGCCTTTTTTAGGTTCGATTCGAAATCTTCTTTTGGAGTAGTTGCAAATCTTCTAGATAAAATTTCACCATCTATTTCAAACGTATGCTTATATCGATAAGCACTTTCGTCATAATCACTTTCTCTACATCTTATGCATTCACATCGCCCAAATTGGAAAGCATTCTTAATCCATTCATTCCAATTTTGAGATGGCTTTAAAGAAATTCTTGTTTTATCAAATTCAATCATTTTATACACCCTAAATCTCAATTGATTCCACCCTACTAATAAAAATTAGGAGGGTGGAATGTTATTCCACCTACATGAACTAACTTCTAACTCTTTATTTTTATAAATTCAAATACATTATCTAATAAAATATTAACAGAAATAAAAATTGATTCTATATCTGAATTTCTCTCAAATTTCTGAAACTGAATGCAATAATTTAAATTATGAAAAGCGAGCTCAGTAAAAGCGAATTCCTTTAATGATGATTTTTTTGCTTTACTAATATTTTCATCTAAGAGTGAAAATATATCAACACTGTGACCAACAAGGGTTGCTGAATCGTTATTACCAATCAGCTTATACTTAACATCATAATTATTGGATAAATACAATAAACTTTTAAATAGTTCAAGTGCCGACAAAGCTAGCTTATTACCACTAATAACTTCATCGTCAAATTTACACTCTTTAAGTGCTAAGAAAACTCTACTTGCTTTTAGCTTTAATTCAACGGGTGCAGTAACCGTTGAAGAAATTTTATTTTCCATATTTATATCACTTAGTAATTAGGGCCGAAAGAAAATTAGAAAGATCGCAAAAAAGTGACTTAGTAAGTTCATCCTGGTTAGTCTCTTTTCGCTGTAATATTTGTAAACTATTGAGCGTTTTAATTAAATCAAACGGAACTGATGAATTTATATTAATCCTTTCAGAAATTTCTTTAGAAATAGAGCTAATAGTTAATATACTTACAGCCCCTACATTTGGGTAGAAATTGCAGTATTTCTCAGTTATATACGCACTGAAAAGTTCATTAGCTTCAACCAAAGAATTCGATTCAACAATCTTAAAATCGAAAAACAAATCACTGCCACTTTCGTAACTACCCGAAACAATATAAAAACTACTCATAATAACCTCTTTTCTACGTGTTGAAGGCAGCTCGTAAGCGCCTAACCTTAAAAATATTTAAAATTAAAAAAGCGCCCTAAGGCGCTTTAATTCTATTTAAAGATTGTGTCGTTGTTTAACTTCAATCATAGACTTTGAAAGCTCTATACCTGCGCGAGAGCGCATATGGGCAGCAGTTAACTTTACGCTATCTGCATTCTTAACCATGCGGTCTGCTACAATACAAAGGTTCTTCCAGCATTCGTTATCTTTATCAGGATTTATTGATGTTATGTCCTTAATAGAACTTAATATCAACTGTTCATCTTCATAATCAACTGAAAAGTAACTAATTGCTAAAGCTAAAGACTCTAAGTACACAGCATGACCAGATATTTGACTTTCACGCAAATTTGTTGTTGCAAGACTACCCTCATGTACCAACTGCCAAGAGCGGGTATTTTCAAATAGACCTCCTACAACTAGATCAAAAAATGCATTGTATTTAGCTAATTCATCACTTGTTAGATTTTCAAAATTCCCCTCTTTAATGCCAAATAAAGTTGTTGTAAATTTTTTCCAATGTACCAAAGACCAAACCTTTTCGGATTTTTTAGCAATTGTTACATTTTCCAAATCAACTAAATCATAAAGCCAACTAAAAGGTTGTCGTTTAATTGCGTCCAAAACAAAGCTATTAAATGAACTTCTTAAATCATACAAAGAACTTATTGCTGCGTTAGGTCTCGAAGAATTCGCGTTAAGGTCGCTAAAAAGCTGTTTAGAATGCTCTAGTCCCTCATCATAATAAAATATTACAGAGATGGTTTCATCACCTAAACTTTTATCTTTTTCAATGAAGTATTCTGATGCAAGCCTTCGATGTTGTCCGTCATTTATCAACAACTTAGAGTCAATTTGGATGTTTAAAACACCTAACCTATCAGCTAAACCTTTCATCGATATTGGATCAAAACCCATTGATTTATTCACGCTAACTATAATACTAGGCAAAACGTAATCAGTCCTATTATTTAGAACATAATCACTTATTTCTTCTGCATGTTTTTTATTAACCTTACGTTGAGCTCTCAATTCAGCCGAAACACCTTCTTCAGCAAGATTAAAAAATTTGACCAACATTTTAAAGGGTACTTGAGCCACATAATACTCTTTGCCAGCCTGTATTCCTTTAACTGCTGGGAACGTGTAACAAATCTCAGCGGCCATAGAGTTATAATCATCAATAACACTTTGTCGCTTCGCTTGTTCCTCAGCTCTTTTTTGAATTTCAATAGTTTTATTTTCTAGAATAAGTTCAGCTTCGCTTGAAAATTTATCCATCCACTCTTCAAAAGGTATATCTTGACGATACTGATTTTGCGGATAAATAGTTTTACAAGCAGATTCAGAATCGACACCTGTTCTAAGTTTTTCAATTACACTTGCACAATGTTCAATTTGAATCTTTCTGGTTTTATCGACAATAGCTTGAAAACACAAATCAGAATAAACATCGCCAACTGATAATTTGTCTTCACCTTCAATAAAAACAACTTCTTGTTTAAAAATACTTTTAGGGGATTTATTTGCTTTAGAGCATGCAGATTCAGCAGTCCAAGCATCTTTATGTCGCCCTTCTATTTTTCCAAAGAAAGCAGTACAATTTTCTAATTTGAAATTAAAACCATCTACAACGATACGATAATACATAATAACCTCTTTTCTACGTGTTGAAGGCAGCTCGTAAGCGCCTGTTTTAGTTTGGGTCAAAGACCAATTAACCCTGATAGGATAGCAATATATTATAGAAATTAAAAGGCTTAGATACCTTATATCTGCTTCTTTTAACAGCTAAAGTAGATTGATAAAGAGTCCAACTAAAACCCTTTTACTTCTTTTAATTTATTAAATTTATCAGCTAGCTTTACCGCTAATTTATACCTTGTTTTATATAATATATTTGGTTTAGAAATTAAATATAAAACGTCTATTAAAAAAAGACCAGTAGATTTTTTATAGGATTCAGTAATTATTGACCATGATTTTTCCAAATCATCTGAGTTTTTAGGATATCCACCTAACGATAAACTAAACGTCTTTTTTGTGTCCGTTAGATAATTTATATTTTGCATTACATAACTACGTTCTTTTTTACTCCAGTATGCAATGAAAATATCTAAAGTATTATTTCTGACTTCGTTAGCTGTAAAAATCCTAACAATCCTCATTTCTCCAGAATTTAAAAAAGGGGAAATATTAACTAATATCTCTTTTTCAATAGGTTTTAACTTTAAAAAATCAGTATTAAGTAAAAAACAATTGTTAATACTAGTAGTGCAGATGATTCTATTTTCACAAAAAATAAAACAACTGCCGCAAAGCTTATAAATAATTTCTTTTATTAATTTCAATAGAACTCCTAAAGTTGTTTTGTGTTGTTAGTTATGCGTTCATATTGATAACTATTAATAACAAAGACACGTTACCAATAGTTATCAACAATCTCTTTATTAACCTGGTATTTATATTAAGAATTCGCTCCGCGCCAATAATTATTTTATTTTATTAAAGAAATTATAGTGACTTATTAATAGCCAGTTTGATATTTATAGGTTTATTTAATTCACACCCACTCGGATATTTAAAACCAATAGTGTCTTCTAACTCTTTGGCCTTGCGCCTTTGATCACTTGTGTAAGACCCGTCTAAAGAGAGCAGTTTGAGGGCGCTCAACAAGATAGAAATGTCTTTATCATTTAATTTCATAATGCTTACCTCAATAAATTTATCAATCTATATTTTTATAGCTTTTTCCCATATATCTACTTGATATTGAAACCTTAGAAATAAAGTTTGGCATGCCAAATTTAACGACTCAAATTTGTCTACAAACTTATAACATAATAGACAGCGTAATATATCTGCTATTAATTGTCTACTAAATCGTTTATATTAATATAATAGACAGCAATTCTACTTTTCGATTTAATAGACACATATGAGAAAATTTGGATACGCCAGAGTATCAACTAGCCAACAATCATTAAAACTTCAAAAAGAAGCGCTTGAAGCTGAAGGTGTCAAACCATCAAGAATATTTTCTGATATCGGTAGTCGATCAGATATGGATAGAAAAGGTTTAAATCTACTACGAGTAAAAGTTGAAGATGGTGATCTTGTTTTAGTTACTCGATTAGATCGGTTGGGAAGTGATACTGCCGATATGATCAAGCTAATTAAAGAATTTGATAAAGCAGGTATTTCCATTCGTTTTATAAGAGAAGGTTTAAGTACTGAAGGTACAATGGGAAAAATGGTCGTAACAATCCTAAGTGCTGTTGCTGACGCTGAACGTGAACGTATATTAGAGCGAACAAATGAAGGCCGCGTTGATGCAATGGCAAACGGAGTTATTTTTGGCCGAAAACGATCTGTTGATAGAGATAAGCTACTTGAGCTTCATAATAATAATGTTGGAGCCACTGAAATAGCTAAAGAATTAGGGATAGGTAGATCTACCGTTTATTCAATCATCAAAGAAGAACTACCCAACAAAAAAGAAGGCTAATGCCGATTTTGAGGGGATGGGCACAAAACCCCAACTAATGAAGGGCGTATGGAAGCTATGAAAAATGGCGTTGTATTTGGTAGAAAGCGATCTATTGACCGAGTTAAATTAATGGAATTAAGTAAAAGTATGGGCGCTAAAAATATAGCTATAGAATTAGGAATAGCTATATCAACAGTATATAAAATTATAAAAGAAGAGAGTCAAATAAAAAAAGACACTTGAAGTGTCTTTACAGAGAGTATGATAACTTAAACACTGAAAGAGCAACCAATGAAACACCAATCATTACAGTGTAGAAGTATTTTTCCTTATTAAGATACATATTTATAATCGCAGGGATTAGAAATATAACTCTTGGAGTTAAAATAATCATTGTATACATTAAAAATAAAACTTTAAAAAAATCAATCCATTCATATATTGCGACATTAGATACATCACTAAATATAACTGCATACGAAAAGGCCAGCAGCACTGATATCACTGCAAAAACTTGTGTTATAGTGCCTAGAGATCGTGCTATCGATTTCTTTTTAACAGGATCAGCTAATGGAAATCCTGCACAGAAAAGGTGTTCAACCTTTTGATAATTCCAAAACTTCTTAAATCTACGAATATATTTTATTGCAATACTACTAATCATTTGAAACATAACAAGCGTCCTTTTCACCTTCTTTGATTATTTTAATTGCTTTTTTTAGTAGAAAAGGCTTCGGCCATTTCTTTTTAAAAGCTTTAATGTGTTCATTTTCATTGCAATCTAGTGCAACATCCATTTTTACTCACCATTCATTCAAATTTAGTTAATTTTCAACTTTAGATGAAATAAACAATGAAAGAGCTGAACTAATAAATCCAAAAATCATAAACATCAAATAATTTGGCTCTTCCCTTTCTGGACTGCCTAGGCTTAGAAAAAAGCCTAAACCACTAATGACAATAAGTAAGCCGCTGCTAATGAACATTATAATTAGGCCAGTTTTTTGAATTTCATTAAATCTCATAATATATTATTCCAACTCAATTAAAACAGCTCATTATATAAGCTTTCAAACACATAACTTGCATCCAGATTATCGTCACTAGACCACGTTTGGTGTGAATCTCTACTAGAGCCATCTTTCGTTAAATCTGGTTGCTCTTCAGGTGAAAAAATCAGTTCAGAAAGTGGTAAAAAGATAGAATAGTGATGCTTATTGTCATCGACATACAAGCTGATTCGACTATGATCGAACTCAGGATTATCCAATATCTCTTGTATCCATTCTGTTATTTCGCCCTCAAAATCCAATACCCAATCACGCATAATTTAAAATCCAATATTGTTAATTATCTTTTGGAGATAATATATTTAACTTGTGACCAAGCTTGTAAAAACCCAAAGAGCCAATAACTACAAATAAAAAACCAACTTCAAGAGAATAATAATCAACTACAAAAAACGAACCAATTAGTAACAGTAAAACAACACTAACTGAGTAGGTAACAATTCTTATAATAATGTTATGTTCTTTTTTTGCTATTTCGCTATCTGTCATAATTTATTTATTCCAACGTTAAAAGGGTGGTCTTGGCGCAGCCTGCGAAGACAAATAAAGCGCCAAAACCAATTCATTAAATCACTTTGTTTTTTGTAATTTGCTGCTACTAGCCGAACCTTTATAGCCTTTACTACTACTGCCACCTTCACCTTTTGAGCTACCACCAAATATTTTATTTAGCAGTGGATTCACAACTGTTTTATTAATCAGATTTGCTAGAACAATTGCCGCAGCAATAGTAATTAATAGATCTATATTCATGGTATTTCCTATTTCTATTTAATTGCGTTTACGCATCATATTGATAATTATGGATAACAAAGAGACGTTACCCACAGTTACCAACAATCGCTATTTTAAGTTTGTGCAGTACGTGATATTCGCTCCGCGCCAATAAGTTTTTTTTGATTTTTAAAGCTAAAGTAAAAGTAAAAAACCTTATTCCAATACGCTATTTAACCACTACATTTACAGTTCTTCATTTTCAGGTTACAAATTTTTTTAAGTTCTTGTTCTGATAATTTTCGTATTTCTAAAACACCAGGCATTTGTGAAAAAAGCTCAATCATAAAATCATCATCACCTCTTGGATCAATAATAACTTTTTCTGCATCTTCTATTTTTATATAAATCGCCATGTTTCTAGCCCTTTCATTTATTAAATTTTGCATTCTTCATGCGATATGGTATGAAACGTACAATACATTTCATAGAATACAAGAACTACAATTGTTTGCTTTTGTGAGTAGCGCTATCGATAACGCCACTGGCAAAAGCTATTATTCCAACTCAATTAAAACAGCTCATTATATAAGCTTTCAAACACATAACTTGCATCCAGATTATCGTCACTAGACCACGTTTGGTGTGAATCTCTA
>JGI1221J13441_10000036_pt1 | contig 74663 bp, 80 predicted proteins | sample LakVidmifraction_4_FD_13441 | JGI IMG/M metagenome (IMG submission 13441) | reverse complement strand
GTACTGACGGTGAAGACGGCGCTGATGGAGCGACCGGAGCCACTGGACAGGACGGTGTAGACGGTGCGAAGGGGGCCACCGGAAAGACCGGCCAAGACGGTGCGGACGGGCTTGGTGGCACAGACGGGGCCACGGGCTCTACCGGCACGCAAGGTTCTGACGGGACCAACGGTGTAACCGGGACCGCAGGTCAGAGTGATAAGAACAGCACGAACGGGACTGCCACCCAGAACGGTGCAGCCAACAACGATGGCGGAGACGGCCAGAACGGTACCACCAGTACGCAAGGTTCTGCCACCGCACCCCCGACGGTTGCCCCGGAAAAACTTGTTACAGGAGTTTCTGTACCGCACCTGTTCGGCGGCCTTGGATGGTTAATTGCAGGGATAGGGCTCTTACTGCTGGGTGCCGGGATGTTGCTTGGGGGTCTCTCTTTGCTGCTCAAGAACCGAAAAGCTCGTGCCTGATCGGTGCCCCGGTGGCAACGTAGCGGAGGTAGGTTTCTCCGTTGCTGTCATCGAACAGGTCTAGCAATGCGAGGTCGTGCGGTGTGGTGCTCAAGGTGTTGGGTGGTGCCGTCCTGTGTGGGCGTGCTCAGCTCAGAACGGGTTCTGAGAAGTGTTTTGGATGTGCTGTAGTTCTGCCTTCTCTGCGTGGGGCCGCTCCCGCTTGACTTAGTGAGTTTAGTAGAGTAGGCTGTAGACATGATATTCTGGATAATTGTGGCCGTGCTGATACTGTCAACACTCGGATGGTGGTTTTACCTGTGGAATGACTCTTGTAATTACTCTTGGGGGTGGTACCCGGGAGCACTGCTGATTGTAGCAGTGTTCGGCTCTCTTCTAGGAGGGTTCATCCTCGCGGTGGCCGCTACCGGTGCGCCGATAGACCACTCGTACGACAAAGTGGAGCCTTTGAAAGCTATGGCCAACCATACATCCGTGAGCGGATCGTTCTTTCTAATCTATGGTCAAGTGGGAGAAGAGGTTCAGATCAACTATATTGCTCAGGACCCGGACGGGGGATATATCCTATCGTCAGCCAGCCCTACAAACGTGCGTATCTTCGAGGACGACACAGGTCCGGCCCTGCACACAGGGTCAATAGTTACCTCTGCGTGGTGGCTCGCGCCTTGGCCGTGGGTGTCCCTACGCATGCAGGCGCTAGACTTCCACGTGCCGCCTGGAACTATACTGCAAGAGTTCTCTATTGACCTAAGTAAGTAAGTAGCTGGCATCCGACACGCGGTCAAGGAGGGGTTCTTCAAAGAACTTCAGTCGTGTGGCTATGACGTTCCGGCTGCTTCAGAGGATATGGCGTAAATGAGTCCGTACAATGTGGTCTAAGCCCCACGTACGCGCTGGCATTTAACTTCCTCTTGACATCTTGAATCATACCCTGTAGACTGGGGACATGAAATCAAATACAAACAAATCAGTAAGCATTGAGGCGGAGCTGAAATATCCTTGGGAGGATGGCGTTCCGAACTCGGTGGTCTCCGCTAAGCGGGACGCGTTCATCGTGGGAGCCTTCTGGGCAGGGCTTGAGACCTCAGACACGCTTAGTGCTCAAGAGTTTCTGCCACTCGTAACCCGGATTGAGGTTATTGACGCGGACGGTCGCGCATTCGTGCAGCACTACGTGGACGCAGGTGCATCGATGTCTGTTCAGGACCAGGGACGGACCCTTAAGCTGTTCGCGGGACGCTCTGGGGACTCTCTACGGTATCCGGTATCCGAAATCCGAAATCCGAGCCCGGTCGTAAGTGAGACGGGGCTTTAATTCTTGTTCAGATCAGGCTCTTAACAGTGGTAATTTCGACCCATCTGCCTGTGGATAACTTTTTGCGGTTATGATAGTGATGAATGTTCTTGGGAAGGCGATTATAATAGTGATGAATGAGGGCTGGACCGGATCGCTATGAATGCTATGAAAGTGACTGTCTTTGTGTGTTCGGTGTGGACGGTGTATGGTAGATTGCTTCTAGCTTCTAGAGTATTGTATGGTACTTGTAAAGAGGCCAAAAAGTGTGGTATACACTCTTATATCTAGAATAGTAATTAACTATGCAACGAGGCTGACATTTCACGTTAAGGTTTTCTAGAAGCTCTGGGGAATTGAATCACTATTCTAGATACATAGACTATTATGTTTACCTGTGGATAACTTTCTCTGGTTTTGGGTTGCTCTGGGGGGGAAAGATGATAGGATAAGGTTATGAAAGAATTTAACATCGATGTTGATACGGAAGACGTACTAGCCGAAATCAAGAAGAAGAAGTCGCAGAGAGTGCCAGTACGTGAAGTCTGCGTGTGTGGACACAATGCGGGATCACACTCGTCCAAGGCTAAGCCGGGCAGTGCGAACGCGGTCCTCTGGGAACAGCGAGGGACTGATAGGTGCAGACCGGGACGACAGGAGTGCCCGTGTGTGGGATTCGAGTTGGCTGCGGTGTGCGCGGACGTACGACTCTTCAGGTTCAAGACCTCAGGTCGAGGTCCTAAGCACGCACTGTTTCAAGGCATTGTGACAGCTAGGGCTCGGGACATCGAGGTCTCACCAGCTGGGGACTGGTCATGCTTCGCGTGTAAGCGTGAGGACGTGAGTGTTGTTCCGGTACCTCTTCGAGAAGACGGACGACAGGACGACAAGCCAGCAAAAATCAACAAACTACTTTGTGGGGACTGTATTGCTAAGCTGGATCGCTCAGTTCTGTGGGTTGCTCCTGCTGAGGTTGACACTACACCTGAGGCGTGATACTCTATAGATATGAATAACTCAGAGAACGATAGCTCCTCTTCATCTTCCTCTTCTTCTGAAGAAGGTGTATCATCGGATCGCGCCAGTGAGATCGATTCGATCTTGCTCGACTCAACGCTGAAGGTGGACGTGAAGATGGGCGAGTTCTCGGGACCGGCGATCTCGTACTTTGAGTTTCCTGCCGATGTGATCCTGCGCGTGGGGTTGGTGCCGCCTAATTTGGCCATGATCATCTCGAAGCAGATGTTAGAGCTGGCGATGCTAAGCCCGTTGGATGCACAAACTGTGAACTCTATGTCGTACATCGATCTGGTTTCCACAGTTGAGATGTGGGTTATGACCTCGCAGACGAGGCACATGGAGACTTTAGCGGAGATGCAAGGCGCGGACGCAATTGAGGGCCCAGAGCATGAGTCCGTAGACAAGCTCAAGCAGATGCTGAACGACCTAAAAAAGAACGGCGATGCGTACGGCACGGATGGTCTCTAGACCCCTGTCGAGCGGACTCAGAGGTAGGCCTACCTGAGACAGATGGATTGGAGGAATTAAGTGGCACACACAGTAGGAACGGCGAACGGTAGTTTAGTTACCGGAGACTGGGAGTGCCACTACTAGCTTGCTGCCTTTGTAGCTTGTCTGTAGTGACACGAACAATTGACCATATCGTGCCTCGTGCTCTTGGGGGTATCGATTCCCGAGAAAACAGAATCCCCAGTTGCCGACCATGCAACAGCGGAAAAGCGGATATGTACCCCGACTGTCGATGCAGCAAGTGTCGGCGCAGCAGACGAAATCACTGGGAACGCTTCAAAATCAACAAGGACAACCCCGGAAAAAGGAACCACGAAAAAGATTCCTGAAAAGGCTTGCAGTTCCTGTTCGGGTCTGATAGAGTAGTACTTGCATGACGGGGGAGACCTGATAGGCTCCCCTTGATCTCCTAATGGGTAGGCCCTGAGTTGAGTTCTTGTGGTTGGGAACTCCTCAGGGCCTTCTTGTTGTTTTTACCGGGCTGTGTTAGAGTATTTAGATGAGCAAATCAGATACCAACATTGAGGTAGAAGTTACAGTACCTGAAAAAAGTGCTCCGGCACCCATAAAGCCCGAGTTTCCGGACGCATCTGAGATGATCAGACAGCATCGAGTTGGAGCATGGTTGGCTGTGGCGTTTACGTCTGTGTTTACCGGAACCTGGGTCTGGGCCGTATTCTTCGGCAACGGATCAATGCTGGTGATGCCCGTAATTCTGGCCACCTCATTCGGATTCGTACTCTCATTCCGAGCCGTCCTGTTGAACTTCATTGCCGTAGGCGACTTCAAAGCTATGCGACGTAGAGACACGGCGGTAGACATCTTCGCCGGAGAGAAGTAGGTTCAGACCGATGGCACTACGTTCACAACGCAGCAAAACTCTGCGATCATTTATGGTCATCGGAGTCGCACTAACATTCGGCTCAGTGCCGGTGTGGTCGGCTCTCGGGGCTGAGGCACAAGGGGGTGTGGAGCGTGTTGCAGAACAAGCCCAACTCCAAAGACTAGAAGTTGTGTCCTACACAGCTGAACCATTGGTGAGGGCTACGTATACGGTGGAGCAGGTCTCCGCAGTTGGGTGGCCGACTTACGGCAACAGTAGAAAGCAGTCGGACGGTTTCGGTGCACGAGGAGGAACGCACAGAGGTATCGACTTCTTACCGGGGGCCGGGACATCTGTAGCCTCGGCAGCTAAAGGCGTAGTGCTGAAGGCGGGGGTGGACGGATCGTATGGTTACGCGGTCACAATGGGGCACACCATCAACGGTGCAACAGTACGCACGGTCTATGCGCATATGATTGCGGGGTCGGTGGCGGTATCAGCCGGGCAAGAGATTGCACTGGGCACCCATCTAGGACGAGTCGGATCAACGGGTAAGTCTACAGGGGCACACCTACACTTTGAAGTGCACATCAACGGTAGGGCAGTGAACCCGCTCTCCTGGCTGAACGCACACGTCAATGCCGGGGACTGGGATTGGATGCTTGACAAATAGACTTTGAGAGTCTAAACTGAAGGTATGACAAACGACACACATCTGAACCCGACTACCGGACTCCCGGAACTCCCAGAGAACTTTCGATGGAGAGTCAACAAGTACTCTATCCATATCAGTGAAATGAACACGGACTGGAAGAGGGCCGCACAGTTTCGTGGATCAGTAGACACGAGGGACAAAGCTGACGAGTACAAGCGTGTGATAGAGTCCGAAGGCTATGAAGCCCGAGTCCTGCCAGTGACGATCCCAGGCTACGGCTTTTTGTTATTCAAGAGTTCAGTCGTTGAGCAATTCAAAGTGGTATATCTCCAAGATAGATTGATCTTCAACGACCCGAACGGTGATGTTGTTTATGACGCGCACGGCCATGAGGCCTACGGCAGAAACGATCACGCAGAGATGATCTCGCGGACCAACATTATTAAACGTGCAGAGAAGACCTACAAGGCGTTCACACAGACTCGTGAAACCTTGGATTTGATGGGCCTATATCCGCCGAACGTACTGCACGGCCCAGAGGACGATTGAGATGCACAGAAACGAAATGTTTGCGAGCTTGCCTAAGCTGCCCGAAGGATTCCTGTGGCTGCTCACGTCAGAAGCGATTGAGATTGTGAAGCCAACCATGGAAACGCCGCTCTCCGGAGATACTAACCGCGGCCTCACTGACGAGGAGTCGAGGGCGCGTCTGGACGTACTCAAGAAGAGAGATCACTGTGTGACTCCACAGATCATGCGCAGGGGGAGTGGATTTGAGATTCACGGTACGTGGCTCTACCGTCACGCGGTATCGCCCGGCACACCAATGTGGACAGAAGAAAACGTTGCCGAGATTGCTTTTGATCTTCTGGCTCTGTGGCTCCCCAAATTCAAACGCTCACAACTCATGGGAGTGCACACTATTGACACCGAGAAAGAAAAGTACTAGAGTAGAGACATGAACAACAACGACGAAGATACAGAAGCTCCGTTCCCCGAAGAGAGTGGGTATCGGGCAACCTCAGGATTTGTTAAGAACAATCCGAAGAACAACGCGTACTACATCGAGCAGTGGGCGGGCGATCTTTGGTATCCGATTCTGGTCCTCACGAATGCAGAACTGGAGAAGGCGGTCCCGGGGTACAACATCGCCCAGATCAAGTCGAAGTTCGGTGGTCTGCGGTACTACATTGACTTCCCTGACGGCTACCAAGGCACAGACAGAGATGTTCGTGATGGGGCATACAAAATCATCCGTGCTGCCGAGGCATGGGCATGGGCTATGAGCGGTGAGGAGAACTAAGACATGAGAGAAATCACAGAAGACGAATTCACAGCCGCCCTACGACAGGCCGTGGAGAGTAGAGGTGCGGACTACCGATATGATAAGGAAGCGGCAGCCGGAGGAGTTTTCTACAGCCTTGACGGTGAGGTAGGCTCCTGCATCATGGGCGTGACGTTCGAGATTCTTGGTTTGGGGCTCCCCACAGAGGGGAAGACGATTAGCACGTACATCGTATCCCTCGAAGACTCCGGAGACGTGAAGTTCGACCCCGGGGTTCACACTGCTGCCGGAGTGGCACAAAGCGTACAGGATTCTGGCGGTACTTGGGGCGAAGCTCTGATCAGATACGAAGAGGCATTCACCACAATAAGAAAGAATTTGCTTTGGGGGGAGTCTAAGATGAGCAAGCTTACAGAACAAGCCCTCACAGAGGCGATCATCAAAGCGGTCAAGTGGAGAGGCACCGAACATGTAATCCGGGACTGCCGATACACAGACGAAGACGGCAGCGGTTCGTGCCTCATCGGAGCGGCACTGGAGATTGCTGGGTTCCCGTTACCTGAGCACAATTCGGACAAGAACTACAAATCAGCTGATCTACTTCTCTCGGACTCTCCATACAACGCACCAGAGTGGTTGGCCTATGCAGCACATAAAGGACAACAATCACAAGACTTCGGATTGACTTGGGGCGTGGCATTGAACCGGTATCTCGAAGAGGTAATTATTCGATACCACGAGTCCGGTGACACCAAGAATGAGGCCCGTATCGAAGCACTACTTCCGGTCACTTTTTAGTTGTTCTAGTTCAACTAGAAAAACCCCGGGAAATCAAGGCCTAGAATAGAGAAGTTGACACCTACCTCGTTTCGCGGCTCCTGAGCACACGGTTCATAGTGTGAGACAGTGTACGAATGGAGAACACTACAGACACAGAGACGGCCCTTTCGATTGATGCCCCGCTCTCCCTGCTACCGAATCTTTCGGAGTGGGGGATCGAAGAAGTCGAGAAAGGCACCTGTGTTGACTCTGCCGAGAACCGCCGAATCATCCGTGAGTTTGCCGCACGTTACCTCCCGGTCTACGACAACTCGGGCCGTATCACCCCCTACATTCAGGTCATCACTTCTGAGATGCGTACTCACGCTCTCGCCCAAAACAAGTCCGCGATCCTATCCGACGACCGGAACATCGACTCCGACTGGCTGACCGGCGTGGCTCTCCTAGTTGAGCCTGCCTCAGACCTTTTGGTCCCTGCTTGGGTGATCGCAGCCACGAACCACTGGCTCGTAGTCCAGGAGGAACGTCAGAAGCGAGGCAACCCCAACTTCCGGCCTGCTATCAAGTCCGCGCCCGGACGGTGCACGGCTAAGCGCATTGACAAGCACCGTTGCGAGAATTGGTTCAACGGTACTGCCGACTATGGAACCTTCTGTCGTGTCCACCAGTCCAACCGTCAGTATGGCGAGGACGAACAGGCCGGACACCTGGCGCGTGCGCGTAACAGAATTCAGAGCGCGGCGAGTTCAGCGGTTGAAGAACTCGAAGACCTCCTAAGCAACGCGACCTCCGAACCCGTACGTCTCGGAGCGGCGAGAGAGCTTCTTGACCGTGCCGGTATCCGTGGTGGTGTGGAGATCGATACTAACGTAACGGTGATGCTCCCTGCTGCTGAGCTATTGAAGAACAGATTGGACCAGCTGAAGCAGGGGCACACTGACCGTGCCGAGATTGAGTCTCGAATGATGGGGCACTCCACGGAGGATGAAGATGTGGTTGATGCCGAAGTTGTTGAAGAAGAGCCTGTAATTGTAGAAGTGAAAAAGAACAAGGACAAGGACAAGGACAAATGATGTGTGAGACTGACCGTGCAGTAATTGAAGCGGCCCGAGACCTTGCGGTTGAGCATGTGAACTCAGCGGTGAAAGATTTGGTGAATGCTGCTACTCGTGGCGAGCATCTGCGCCTCTCCCAGCTTGCCGAGGAGGCCTCCAGGGTTGTTGCCGCCTTGGATATTGCACTTGAGCCGGAAGTGTGATAGGGTAAAGACATGTCTAACACACCTAAGAAGACCCCATCAAAAGAAGCATCGGCGGCGAGTGTCAAAATTACGACGGTCGTGGCTTATGTAATCATCACCGGAGTTGTTGCTGCCGTGGTCCCTTTCTTCATCGGCCTGTATAGATGGGCTTTTGGTGTGTAATGACCACAGAACAAATGGACGCAGATCGATACAACCTGCATAAGGCCCAGCTGGCCCGTGATCTACATATGGACAAGTTCATTAAGCGGATCACTACAGCGGTGGTTGCTTTTGTCTTGGCCTCAGTCACTGTTGCGGGTATCCCACTTCTCATTCTTTTGTACCGGTCAGTACTTGGAGAGTAGCCCATGAAGGCTAAAGTCCAGGCCGTCATCGAGGTGGCGCGTCTCAACGTTGGGGCCCGATCCCAACCGAACAAAAACAACTCGTACGCGGCGCTGTCCGGTCATCCGGGGCAGGCGTGGGCGGGTAGTTTCATGGATTCCGTACTCCGTAACGCAGGCGAGTTCACTCAACCGTCACTTATTTCAACGGTGAGTGCTCTTGCCGAGTACACGCGTGCGGGACGCATATTTCCAAGTCCCCTACCGGGTGATTTGGTGTTCTATGCTTTCTCAACGGACGGTGACTTCGCTCAGCCGCATGTCGGCCTGGTAACAGATACCCGTGACTGGAAACGCAAGCGCGTCTTCTCAGCGGTCGAAGGACAGACGGCGAGCGGCCTGAAGCGAGGACCGCAGGAGGATGACGGTGTGTATGAACGATTGAGGCATGAGACGGATGTTCTCGTGTTCGTTCGTCCACGGTACGGCGCGAAAGCTAAGAAGGCCCGAGGGGACAACGGTAAGGTTGTGACGGGTCAGGTCCACATGCTTCAGCCTGGAAAACGTAACGGTCAGGTTCTACGCATGCAGCAGGCTCTCCATCTGACGGTGGGCGCTGGCGGTATGACTCGGGGCCTGTTCGATGATGCAACGGTGAGTGCGATGAGACGGTACCAACTTCGAATCGGGTACACGGCGAGTGAGGCTACTGGGACTCCAACGGTGCAGACTTTGCAACGGTTGGCTTTTGATTCTCAGAATGTGTTCCTAACCGCGCCCGTGCAGTAGTACACGTTCGCGGGATGTGTGGTAGGTTTCAGATATGATAAACGTAACCGTGGAAAACACGATAACCAAACACTTCGAGGTCCATCTGATCACGAACTCTTTGGAAGCCGACTTGGCCCTTTTGGCCGGTCTCCCTGAAGTCCCCTACGACCTGACCGAGTGCTTCAACTGCGAGAGTGCGATTGGGCGGGCTCCGGCCCTGGCAATCAAATTCATTCCGCTGACGATAGTCTTAGGCGAGGATGATGACGGACACCTTCTGTGCCTCTCATGCTCAGCTCCGGTGTGCGCACCTAAGGCTTGACATTAACGGAGCGGCGTGCTAATGTAGAGCTATGACTGATGCGCCTATCTCCCAAACTAAGACGGTGACCCACGCCCTCTACTTCGAGCTGCTTCTGGAGACCGGCAACACCCGAGACGTAATGTTCGTCGGCCCGACCCCTACAGTCCCCAACGGCCATGGAGCGATTGTGTCTCGGCTCTGTACCCCCGAATCTAACGGTCACTGGGAAGTAGTGGGAGTACCATCCTTTGCGGGCTTGACCAGTGATCCGGCCCGTGGTGGTAGGATCAACACATCCACAGAACCCAGACGTGAAGACCATTTCGTTAACTACTTGACCGTGATCGGTGAGGTCTTCTCCGACTTCGGTGGAACGGTGAAAACGGTCCCGTGGACAGCGGACAAGCCTGCAATGGGCTTCATCCAAGTGACGGCCACCGAATTCCTAGAGATGAACTGGGGATCACACACGGACTACGGAGCGAAAACCCCCTACAAAATGCTGTCCCGTGCGAAGAAGCACTACCAAGCGGTGATGTGGTCAGACCCCGGAGCGCTCACAGAGTACAGTTACAAAGGGGCTGAGGAGAACACCCTCAACGGATGGCTCGCCAGGGCGGTCACGTTCCTGCCCAACTCTAATCAGAGGCCGATCATCATGAGCCAGGCCTCTAAAATGGTTGCGGCCTCATACGTGAGCCTCGCATTTGATATGCTTGAGAGAGCGGTCCCACCTATGGGCCGCATCCAAACGCCCGCCCTGGAAGACCGCCCCCCAAGCCGCACAGAAAGCCTACTACCTACCGTGAACGAATACACCCGACCGAACGGCGAGATGTACTACTCACGCAACTGGACGGGTATTGAGGATGTCGAGGTACTGAAGACGGCGAGGGAGCACAGTCAGTTCCCGCTGCTCTACGGCCCTCCAGGGACGGGCAAGACGGCGCTCGCAGAAGCTACGTACGGTACGGACTTGATCACGGTGATGATTACCGGCGATACCGAGGTTTCTGACCTTGTTGGCCAGTTCATCCCGAATCCGAAGCACGGTGAGAAAGGTGAGGGCGAGTACATCTGGGTTGACGGTCCATTAGTTCGTGCGGCCCTTGAGGGACGGCCCATCCTTTTGGACGAGATCGGTCTGGGAGACCCGAAGATGCTATCGGTGGTCTACCCACTCATGGACGGTCGGCGTGAACTTCAGGTAACCTCCAACCCAGACCGTGGCGTGATTTCCGTAACGGACGGATTCTTCCTCCTCGGTGCCACCAACCCGGATGCCCCCGGCGTGCAGATGTCTGAAGCACTGATGTCACGGTTCAACCTCCACGTTGAGGTGCACACGGACTGGGAGTTGGCCGTAACCAGACTAGGAGTCCCAGAGAAGATTGCAGGAATTGCTCAAGGACTGTCCAAGATGATGTTCAACGGTAAGATCAGTTGGGCACCCCAGCTCCGAGAGTTATTGACGTATAAAAACCTAGCGGCCATCTACGGTGAGAAGTTTGCGCTAGCCAACCTGCTGGCCTCATGTCCCCCGGAGGATCGAACGGTGGTCCTTGAACGCGTGGGGCGTGTATACACGGGAGACCACCTTCCAGCCCGGATCGGCAAGAATGCGGAAGACCCGCCAACACTTGCACTTTGATGAAGTCTGTGGTAGGATAGAGATAATATGTCTGCCTTTACCGTACACCGGAGGACCTTCCGGAAGATCAAGCCCGAGTGGCGAGAGCTGAACAGTCAGGTCACTGCACAAGTCAACACGTGGGCCAACCGGCGAGACCTTCAGGTGTATTTAGGGCCTGACGGTGGGGACGGTGAAGCTCCAGCGCTCTACGACTTTCACGGTGGCGAGATCGATGTGAACACCGACATTGCGTTCGGTACGCGTGTGCGGCCTGAAACGGTCGGAGACTTCCGCGAGCGCGACACTCACCTGGAGTGGCCAAAGGCGGCAGGCATGATTCTGCATGAAGCGGCACACGCTGCACACTCACCGGTCGAGATGATCACAGAAGGCGGGCAGGCTCTAACGGAGCGCGAGTTACGGTGGATGATCAACATGGAGGAGCTGCGGATCGAGTACCGGATTCTGCGGTCCTACCCGGATCACCAAGTTTTTCTGCGGGCCTGTGCTCTGGAAGTAGTTCTGGAGGGTGACCTGACACGGACGAAACCGGAGACCTCGGTCTCAGCTCTAGCTCAGGTGGCCATCCTAGCCGAGGGGCGAGTGGATGCCGGATCGCTGAAACGGCGAGATGTTAAGAACATCTCCAAGCAACTGAAGAGCGGCCTGTCGGAGGGGTGTCGAGACGGGATGCGAGCCCTGTGGTGTGAGTTCCTGAAGATCAAAGGAGACGGACGGGCTAGCTCTGAACGCGCACGTATGTATCAGATCGCACGGGACTTTGACAAGCTCATCAAAAAAGAAGAAACGGCGAGCGGAACGAGCAGAGGGACTAAACCCCTCATGGAGCTGCTGCAGGCGCTCTTTGATGCGATGAATGCCGACCGTAAGGCGACAGAGTTTGCTGCCACGGATGTGGCCGACGAGATGCAGGCCCGTGAGCGGACGGAACGGCAAGCGAAAGCTGACGCGAAAGAGTCGGCCCGCGAGGATGCGGACTCGGGGACAGCTCACGAGGTGTTTGACATCCATAACGGTGCCCCCGGTAAGAGCAAATCCAGACGGATCGGCCAGAGGGACCCCACAGCGGAAGAGATTCTTGCGGCCAGTCAGATCGCGGACAAGCTACGGAAAGCAAAGTACCGGGACCACATCAAGGTGGAGACCAACCGGTCAGACCCGCCAGGACGGTTGCGACCCCGAGCGGCGATGCAGGCCAGTGCGGCCAGGAGTATGACTGGACGGTCAGAGCGTGAACGGTATAACCCGTGGAGAAAGATGTCGAGAATACACGTGGAAGACCCTGAGCTGACGGTGGGGATCATGAGTGACGTGAGCGGTTCGATGCACCAAGCGGTTAACCCGATTGCGGTGGCGGTTTGGGCCCTCTCCAACGCGGTTGCGCGTATACGCGGAAAGTCGGCTGCTGTCTACTACGGAGCGTCTACGTTCAGTGCGCTCAAGCCCGGCGAGGTCCTAAAGCAGGTCACCGCGTACTCGGCCAACGACAACTACGAAGAATTTGACAAAGGTTTCCGAGCCCTCAACGGCGGTCTCAAACTGCTGGCGGGCGAGGGTGCTCGTCTCCTAATCATCTGCTCGGATGGCCAGTACCGCCCGGAGCAGATCATTGCGGTTCGAAAGCATTTGCAGGCGTGCCGTGTGAAGGGGGTAGCGGTGGTCTGGTTGGATTTCCGTGGGTCACACGAAGCGGCCAAGTTCTGCACTGAGTACGGTGCCACCCTTGTCGAGATGCAGGGGGCGAAAGTTACCGATGCCGCGTACATAATCGGCGCGGCGTGCGTGAAAGCTCTGGCTAACGCCAGCCAATAGATTTCTGGGAGGTCAGGCCTCTGAAGCCTGTCCCGCAACAACGCTTGACTTCCCAGAATATGCCGTGTATTATAGAAGTATGACCAACACACAGAAGACCAAGCTCGATAACCAGCTCGATAACCTGCTCGTGGGACGCAAGTTCCGCATCTCCGACGGAGACGAGCAGGCCCCTTTCCGAGTTACCGAGATTCTGGAAGATGGCCACATCCTTGCGATGGGCTTGTATCTGTTCGATACCGATGGCACGGACATCTCCGGGGACTGCGCGGGTAGCGTGTACGAATTCCTCGGTGAGGAAGTGCTGCGTGCCCTGCGTTCCGAGGGAATCTGGTTTGGCCAGAAGGCTTGACAAACGGGCGCTAGCCCTGTAAAGTAGAAGTACATCAACCACCGACGAAAGGATTCAAATTGGGCTTTACACACTACTGGCGAGGACAGCGAGTCATCACGGATGCCGCTCTCGCAGACATCAAGACCATCATCGAGACTTCCGGAATCCCTATCACAGGGGCGTACGGAGTCGAGGGTACGGAGCCTATACTTACCGACGACCTGATCTCGTTCAACGGAGTCGGAGACGACGCGTACGAGACGCTGTACATCTCCACTGTCGAAGACGGATTCGGATGCTGCAAGACAGCTCGCAAGCTCTACGACCCCGTGGTCTGCGCTACACTCCTCCGCATCAAAGAGGACAGCCCGGACTTTAAGATTGCCAGCGATGGAGAATGGGATGCGGCAGACGAGTGGGGCGCGGGACGTGACCTGTTCGAGGCTGCACTCTGGCGCGAGTCCACCGGAACACTTGACAACGACTAACCCGGAGGGTAGAGTAGAGACATGACCACAACCACACCGAAGTTTGAAATTGACCGCTACGAACTCAACGACCTACTGGCCCCTCTCTTTACAGGCCCAGACTTTGACGAGGGTGGGTATGACCAGATTTTAGATGGACTCGCCCATGACGTTGCCAACCTGATTGAGGCTGCCGTGGAAGGTGCGCGGGAGCGTGCAAGTCTTCCAGACTGGGACGACCATTTTGTTGCCGAGCCGTGGCCAGACACCACTGACACTGTGTCTCCCCAGTTCTTCTACCGCCCAAAGGACGAGTCCCACCTGTGGACTGTGCTTGACTGTGACGGCATTCTATACATCGCCACCGGCTGGCACAGCGTCAATCGCGTTGGGTACGTCATGAGCACCAAGCCGTGGACTGACGAGGACTCAACACATGACTGGGTGTGGTAGGACTTGACAGCTCGCCCGCCAACTGGTAATCTTTACTTATGACCAACACACAAGTAATCAAGATCACCGCCGACAACTTTGATCGCCTGCGTGAACTCGCAGACTACGAGGGCGGTCTCAAGGCCAACCAGAGCTATGATGTGTACGACCCGAAGTGGGACATGACCCACTTCGGATACTCGCCAAACGGCATCGGTTGCTACTGGTACGATAACCCAATCCAACGCAGCGAGGATGTAGGCTAACCCCTTGACATTGGATTCTCCGAGGTGTAGTCTTTAGGTATGACAACCACGGAGAAGACCATTGACGAGTACCGAGCGCGGGACGCGGCCTATGAGGCTGCATACCCCGGAGAAGTATTCCTCGGGTATGACCGACTGGTCTGTGCTGACACACGGTGCGCGGGTATGACCCTGCACGGAGACATCGTCTCGCGCCCCGGACTCAGGACGTTCTACGGAATGCGGAACGAGCTTTTCACTAAGCTCTCAGAATCGAACAGACAAGATATGCGGGACGCGTACGCCCCCGCAGAAACGACCTGCGAATGCGGGAAAGTTGTTTTGTAGAGGACTTGACACGAGCGACTTGTTCGCGTAGGATTAGAACAACAACAACCACGAAGGAGCCACATGAACATCATTCACATAAACGGCACGCCGATCAGGGTGCCGGAAGGTATATCACCATATGACCTACTGCGCGGGATTGCCAGCGAGTTCGACATCCCAGTCAAGATTTGGTCGCCTGCCGATCTGGACGAGTATGTTGTCTGGTACCCCGCAGAGCACCGCGAGGCACTGCGCGAGTCTGCACAGGTTACTCATTCGTGGGGCATGCTCGAAGACTGCACCGAAACCGACTGGACTTACGTTCAGAATGCCGTGGAGACTGCTGCCGATGAAATGGGCCTGGAGGCCTTACCGGATGGTGTCTCCCCCGAGGACGTAGGCGAACCGCCCATCAACATTTCGGAGTTCTACAGGAACCGCTAACCCAAAACTCAAGAGACCGCCCCCGCACATTCTGGTCACTGTGCGGGGGTTCTTGCGTGCCGAGGGACTTGGAATTTTGTGCCGGTTCCAGACTTGACATTGGGTGTCGAGTGGCTTAGAATAGGTATATGACCACAACCAAGAAGATCAAGATCACAACCGAGGAATTCACTAAGGCATTGGAGGATGCCGTAACTCTCATGGGTGAGGGTTTTGTCTACGTGTCGTACCCGTACGATATGTGCCAGTACGAGATTGATGGCGAGCCGTCCTGTCTGTTGGGGCATGCGCTTTGGAACCTTGGTATCCCGATGCCGGAGGTCAACATAAACATTTTCGACTTGTTCACCCTCTACTATGACGCGCCGAGCAGTTTGAGCCTCGCAGCACGCGAAGCACAGAGAGATCAAGATCGTGGAGAGACGTGGGGAGCTGCACTCAGCTCGTTCAAGTACATCCTCGCCCACCCCGACGACGCGTATGGGAGCTAGACTTGACAGACATGCGGGTATGGTATAGGCTATTTAGATATCAACCAACCACCAACCAGAAAGGGAACCCCATGGGATTCTATGTAACCATCAACGAGAGCGATACTTATATCTTGAAAGAGCACCTTGACGCTGCGTTCAAGGCCATGTGTGCTCTCAACCATGACCCGAAAGCCCAGAAGGGTGGCGGTTCATCCACTGGCGAGAAATGGTTCTCGTGGATGGAGGCCGACTACGACAAGAAATGCAGTACTGCCGACCAGATTCTCACGGAGCTTGGTTTCTACACCGACCTTACCGGAGAGGGCGATCTGGCGATCACCGACTACGACAACAAGATTGGGGACGAATCCCAGTTCCTAGACGCTATCGCGCCGTTTGTCAACCCTGACGCGTACATCATCTGGCACGGGGAGGATGGCTCATTCTGGAAGTGGACACCGAAAGGTACGCTGGAAGGAGTCATGACGTTCGTGGAGAACTGACACGTACGGATACGGGGGCGCGGAAACGTACCCCCGTTTTCGTTTGCGGGAGGGACTTGGAAATTAGTTTGCGCCGGGACTTGACAGGGAGCTTGTACGGGTGTAGTCTTGTACTAACAACCAATCGACCAGAAAGGTACCCAATGGCATGTGAGGACTGGCCCGCGTGTGGTCACGAGATGAACGACTGCGAAGGACAGCTCTACGGCTCTGACGAGTCCATCAAGGCGGACGTGGTTCGCCGGATGAACGCGCCGGACTATGACGAGCAGTATGACATGGACGACTACTAGACTTGACACCGGTTGGTGGTTGGTGTAGACTAAATACATCAGCCACCAACCAGAAAGGCTCATCATGGACAACTTTGCAACACGATTCGCCAAGCGAATTGAAGTCGAGTTCGCGCACGAGGATGCACTCGATACCGGAGAGTACGCGAAATACCGCGTACCCTACCTGTTCTCGGTCAAGCCGGGGCGCAGGTTCGACAAGATCGCCTACACCAACGGGACGCAGACATTCGTCTACGCGTTCGTGGAGCGTGCCACAGGCAAGCTCATCAAGGCTGCGGGATGGAAGAGTCCCGCGTACTACTCTGACGGCTCTGTAGCCTCACGCTACGACCTAAGCACGCCAGCAGGATTCGATAAGGCCACTGCCGAGGCACAACGCCACGGAGGTCAACTCTACGCACGATAGAGAGAAAGGGAGACGAGCCGAACTCACACTAAAGATGGTGTGAGTTCGGCTCACCTTTTTGTGTGCGGGTGGAAATTCCAAGTCCCGGGTGTCAAAATATACAGGAAAGATACTGAATCTGATACATCCCTGTACGGTTTGACACTTGACATTCGGATGCCGGGGGGTATAGGATAGAAGCATGATGATAAACATTGAAATAGATGGGGAAGCCCCCGAACTTACGGAGGCTCTGCAAGCCATGCTAAACATGCTGCCGACCAACACGCGCCTGACTGTGACTGCGGTCGAAGTCTGACCCGATTTGACAACCACCGACCAGAAGGGTATAATATAATCATGCAAGAAATGATAGAAGTAGAAATACTCGAAAGTAGAGTGCTCGTCGTTGCCACGGTACACTCCAAGAGTGCCGTCGTTATCTCATCCAAGGATGCCAAGCTCATTGTAGACACGTGGGCGAATGCCGACCCCGGTACTGAAGAAGTGGGAGGCCCGTACTTGCGTAAGGCGTGGCAGGTTCCCGGGTACGGGTTCGTGACGAGTCTATTCGGGGGTGGAGAACTCACCATGTCGCCGTGGGAGCGTATCTCTTGGGGCGTGGACAAGGCCACAACCAGCAGTAAAGACGTGTTCTATCTTGGTGAAGGACACGTGCCGTTTGGGTTTTCGATGAAGATCGTACCACGTACGGCTGCGCTTATGTACCCTGAGCCTGAAGAGTTTTAACAACGCCTAACCTGCTACACTAGAAGCAACAACCAACCACAACCTAGGAGATCACTTGCCATTTAATGCCTGCCGACACGACCAAGGCTCGCTGCCGTTCGCAATCAATTCCGGAATGATCGTGTGGAGCTGCACGCGCTGCCCTGAGACATGGGTCAACGATATGTCCCCGGATGGAGCCCTGAGTTCGGGGTACATTCTACAGGCCGAGCTTGACACGATGAGCGCCGTACGTTAGGATAGAATCATGACCAGAATACTTACACCTTTCTACGATATCAAGATCACGCAACACGGTGGCAAGGAGATCGGGTTCGCATCCTACTACATCAAGAAAGACTCGGTGACTCTACAGGAGACCACCGTATACACGCACCCGGACTACGACATGCCGGACACCGATACCGTGGATGCCGAGGGCGGTTGCATCGATGCCCTAGGCGTGCACTCCGATTCTGAGCTAGAGTTCTTGCCGAACTCGGTTGACCCCTACAGCAATGGAGTCTGGTTCTCAGAGATCGCCCTAGAGGAATACTGGGATGAGTTTGACGCGACGTGCCAGTCTGCGCTAATCTCCATCGGTTCGGGATGGTTGGACAAGCTGCCGCGCAAATAACTACAGACTAACACTCCCCGCGATTCTGGTCAGTCGTCGGGGAGTGTTTCTGTTTCGCCGGGACTTGACACGCATGCGGATAAGGTGTAGTCTTTACTTATGACAACCACAAACCCCCTGATCTCGTACTTGACTTTCGACAGCCCGAATATCCCGATTCAAGAATCTCTAGACTGGCTGGACTGGATACAGACTCCAGAAGGACGTGCGGACGGCTGGGACGCATCCAACGAAACTCTCGCAGAGGCACGCGAGATTGTGCATCTGCTTGACAAAAATACAGATAAGGTGTAGACTAGAATCATGACCAACCAGAAGCTCGTACCGACCGACAAAATAAACCTGTACTACGTGTGCGGGAACGAGGAAGAACACGCCAGCAACAGCGAAGTGTTTGCCGACCAGCCACTCACGGATATCGTGGACTGCGGAACGCTTATCTGCAACGAGTGTGACGCGGATATGACACTGCAAGGATACGCGGGTGTCACGCGTGAGCCGGGCGGAGAAGACTAGACTTGACATACGCCCGGATATGGTGTAGATTAGAACTAATCAATCAGAGAGGCAGGACAGCATGAAAGAATACAAGAACCGGTGGGACAAGTCCATGACACCGGAAACGCTTGCACATATCGCAGAAGCTGATCGTGTAACTGCCGAGCAGGATGCGCGTGCCGAGAAGATCGCCACCAACCTTTGGGGCGGACTTTGGAAGGAGCACCTTGCGGACGCAAACATCTCTGTTGCCAGTGTGTTGCTCGCAATCAAGATTTCTGGGCGTACCCCCTAGCCCCTAGCACAGATCGCCCCGGATAGCAAATTGTCCGGGGCGTTTCTGTTTGCCGGGAGGGACTTGGAAATTTCTGCGCGTTACCGAAACGCGTGCGCGGGATTTTAGCACAGGTTGCGGGAGAAGTCAATAGCAAAATAGATTTGACATTGCGGGTGGCATGCTTTAGTATTAGATTATGACCAACCACATCCCCTCAGTTAGGAATATAACTAGAGTATTCCGCACCGCTGACGCGTACCAGATAGCTACTGCTGGTCAATGGTACTCTGACGCGTACGCCATTGCTGACGCTCTGGCAGTCAAGCATGGCTTGCGGGTGGACACTGTAGTGGCAGTCATTGCTGTACTGTCTCCCATGAATGCGTGGGGGAACAATATCAATTTGAGCGCACGCGTGATCGAAGGCAAGGGTACCCTAACTACGGGTGGACTCCCCGCCAACATTGCTAAAGCCAATCGCTTGATTCTGGGGGAGTCCCCGGATGCGGTTATCGGGGGGCAGAAAGTGAAGAACTTTTACCTCTCCATCCTTACTCGCGGGGAGTTTGGGCTCACGGTAGACCGTCATGCGTACGATATCGCAGTGAACACGCGCCACACCGACGCGACACGCCCCGGCATCTCTAAAGGACTCTACGCCACGATTACAGCCATGTATGAGCGTGCTGCCACAATTCTATCCAAGGAATACGGGCAGACATTTACAGCGGGGCAAACACAAGCGGTAACATGGACAACATGGCGCGGACGCTACTGGGCAGTGGGCGCGTGGGACAATCACGACGTGTCGGTTTGACACCGGGCGCGGGCGCGTGTAAACTAAAGTCATGGAAGATTACGAGGAAGACTACGACAGCGATCCTAGTGACCTAGGTTTCGATCCATACGCGGGCGACTATATGGACGATGACCCCGTAGACCCGTTTGACTACGACTACGAGGACTAGACCCGAAAGGTGAGGAATTCCCGGTTCGCCGGGATTTTCTTTCGGGCGCGATGCAGAAACTCTAAGTCCCCTGTGATTTGCGCTCTCTGCGTGCATATGCTACACTAAATACATGGACATTATGAAGAACATCGAAGAGTTGCAAGCTAATGCCGAACTGCAAGCCACACAGGGGAAAGTTGACCCCGCTGATTTGAGTCGGGCGATATCTGCCCTTGCGCTGTTGGAGCAGGTACTCACAGATTGCGAGTAGCCGAGGGTACAGTTCCGATACGCCCGGGAAACACAATATTTGACGGCAAGAACACACTTGACAAATAATCTCTGGTGTGTGTATAATGGATGTACACCATAACCAGACAGGACAACCACAATGCTAAACGATACCGACACTCTGCTACGCGACACGCTGGCTAAGGCGCGTGAGTTGATGAACTCTCACGGACTGCAAGACTGGGGTATCGGATACGACAACGCAGTCAGGCGTTACGGGCAATGTCGCCACCATGACAAGACAATCACGATCAGCCGTAAGCTCACGGCAGTCAATCCGTGGATGAATACTCAGGACACAATCCTACACGAGATAGCTCACGCGCTCACGCCGGGTACAGGACACGGGCGCGAGTGGCAGAGAGTCGCCAAGGATATCGGGTGCGACGGAAAGCGTACATACGGGGGTAACGTTATACAGCCACCGATGCCATGGACTGCAACGTGCCAGATATGCAAAACAACCGCCCACAAAGCACGACGACCATCGCACTCCATAGCATGCGGGGCATGCTGTAGGATGTACAATTCGGGCGTGTTTGACTCACGATATGCGTTCGAGTGGGTACGCAGCAACTAGGCGTGACACGCCCGGGAAACACAAGATTTGACTTCCCGGGCAGTGTATGCTTATAATTGACTTACAACACACACACACCACAAACTTATGGAGGCCCAAAATGCGTAATTGTGCATGTGCCAAACACCAAGACGGCTCGGTAACAACAATGTTGTGCTCAGAACACGCCGATATTGACCCTTGCTTGACTTTTTCATCAGTTACTGGTAAGCGTCGTGAGGGTAGCATTGTTTCGGGAGTTTGCTCAAAATGCGGGTGGGCTAAGTAACATCAAACAGGATTTGACACGCTGCGACCTTAGAGTTTAGGATAGAGATATCAACCAAACAGAAAGTGAGAATCAAGTGGACACGTTAGAGTGCACACCGGCCTACGGGCAGGATTATACAACAGTCAAGTCTGTACGTGACGCGTGGAACGCTGGCAAGGATTTCGTGATCGCCACATTCGGCCCTGATATGGGTAGATACATAAACAAGCAGGACGCGGACAGGACTGGAGCATCCGTCATGTTACGATACGCCCGGCTCACCAAAGTCGTTTACATCAAATAACGAGAAAGGTCAAAGGGAACGCCCCCGCTGGTATCCACTAGCGGGGGTATTTTTTTGTCCCCCGCCAGGGACTTGGAAATTGTGGCACGCCCTGCCGAGCTACCCCCCGAATTGGGACTTGACAGAACGCATGCGGTCTGGGATAATCGCGTGCGGGTGCGTGCGGGTGCGTGCGTGGAGAGAGGACGCAATTCCGACACGCCCGGGAAACACGCTAATTTGCATTTGTCAGTGGGTATGCGTATGGTTGTTCTTAGTCGAGGCAATACGCCAGAGACAAACTACTGAAAGGCTACACATTATGTCAATCTCCACTCTCACCGCCGGTCAAGTTTCGCCCGTCAAGGACGGCGTAATCAACTGGTCGAAGAACGCTCGCGCTCTGGAAGCCCTTGCGGAACTCAAGGAACTCAAGGCCATCGAGAAAGCCGGGGTAGAAGCTGCTGCTCGTCGCAAGACAATCGTTGCGCCTATCCTACTGGAAGAGTTGAACGGGGCAGAAGAGGCCGTAATTCGTGGCATCAAGGCCGTCAAGGTTCAGCATTCAAGCAATGGCAAGGTGGACTCAAAGACTCTTGCTGCTGCATGGCCAGAAGCGTACGCTGCAACGTTTACGTCAACTCCCTACTCATTCATCAAGGTGCTCTAGGGCATATCAAGATCGCGGGGCATCCTACGGGATGCCTCGCTTTCTGTGCCCTATACGCATGCACGCGACAGGATGCGCTCTACGGGGCGCGTGGCTCATTCCGGGGTACCAATTGCCGGGCGTAGTGTCAAGCTCTCTACGAGGCACACAAGCTCTAAACTGCCCCTTGCACTATCGCCGGGGATAGTGTATCGTTGATACTATCAACCAGAAAGGCAGGACATCATGACCAGAACAGCGATCATCAAAAGGCTCAAGGGCTGGGTACAAGATTTTGCCATTGACCCGTATGACGCGTCAGCAATAACTTCCGGTATTGAAAGCTATGGCATGGACAAAGACACGTTCGCGGACACGCTAGACGGCTACGGCTACCCTGAACTGGCTGAAAAGATTTACGCTCTGAGTTGATAATCTAATAGAAAGGTGCTAGGCGAAACGCCCCGGTAGACACTCTAGTCTATTGGGGCGTTTTTGTCGGCCCAAACAGAAATTCCAAGTCCCTTGCGCCCGGCCTCCCGGACTTGCGTGACGACAAGCGCGACCACACTCGGAGTCTCATATTCGGATTTGACATCCTGCCGGATACAGTGTAGGATAGGAACTATCAACCAGAAAGGACAAACTCACATGGGTTTCTCAACTGCACAAGCATACGCGGAGTCGGCTCAGGATGGGGCAATCTCACTTGCCACGGCGGTATCTGCACACCTGCTCACGAACTGCTATCCCCCGGTTCATTCGGACTTCCACCCGTTCGCGGTCGAGGCTATCCGACTAGCTCAACAGGAGGACTGGGACGCGTCGCTGGAGCTGCCTAATGGGCGCGTAGTGTCTGCGGAGGACGCAATCAGTCAACTACACCTGCACGTGTTTCTCTAGACGCGAGACACGCCCCCGGTAGATAGTTTGCCGGGGGTATTGTGTTTGTCTGGGGTATGGTGTAGGCTTAGAGCATCAACCAGAAAGAAGGACAGCATGACACTTTCAAATTTTCCCCCTGGCGTGAGTGGTAATGAGACACAGATCGCGGGAGACGACTACGAGCGAGACGAGACGCGCCACGTTGACGCGTGCGACTACTTACGGGATAGCTGCACATTCTCTGGTGGAGACGTAGAGGGAGAACTCTACGGTGACCATGCGTGCGCCACGTTCGCGTGGATATGCCCCGGATGCGACCGGGACTATTCCAAGGATATTTTCTTCTAGAGAGTAGACACCGGGCGAGCGGTGTGCTACACTAGTATCATGACCAACAAGGAGAACACCAAGCGCCACCGTCACGAGAACCCGGAGCTTGCACAAGCTGACCGGGAACGTCGCCGGTCTGGAGCGGCCACGCCATGGGACAATCGCCCCAAGCGCGAGAGATCGCGCCAAGCGGTTAAGCGGGCAGAGATCGCCCGTTACGCTGCATAGCGTACCAAACACCACCCGGATAAGGGATGACGTATAGTCTCCCTTATTCGGTGATTTTTTTATCCCCCGGGGCAGAAATTCCAAGTCCCCGGTACTGCGCCCGCCGACTTGACAATCGAGCATATAGAGTATAGGCTGTAGGCATGGAACCTTTACAAGATGCCCCGCTCGGTGCGGATATGGATGCCCTGCTCGGTGCGGATATGGCAGTATTGGACACTGTGATACGCAATCATCCGGTACTGGGAGCCACTACAGGAGCACTCGCTGCGGAGATGTATACCGCCATGCTGGAGATCGCAAAGCTATCGCGGGAGCGTACTGATGAGCTGTATGACGAGCTGGTGCAGTTTGTGGGGTAGTTCCGACACGCCCGGGAATCTTAGGACTTGACAAGCGAGCGGATAGGTGGCAGAATAGTAGTTAGTAGGGAAGTTGGCCTGATTGGGTAGCTCTAACAAGGGCGTAAGACCCCGGCGAAACCTGACTCCCCTGCTACTCTCGGTTGAGAGTGCCCCGACATCGTGAACTGTGTCGGGGCATTCGCCGTTAGAGACTTGACATCAAGGTGTCGAGCTGATAGACTATAGGGATGAGTATCGCCTATATCGCAATGTGTATCTTCATCGTCGGGCTAATTTTGTTTAAGAGTCCGACAGAAAACCCCCGCAAAGAATATAAGAGAACAGTCAAGATAGAGCCCCCGAAGAAGAAAGTGCCGACATTCAAAGAGTGACTTGACAGGTTGCGGGTATCATGGTAAGCTTGCAGTAACAAGCAAGGGAGACACCATGACCATCCTCACCACCATCGTAGCGTTCACCGCCTACGGTGCGAGCGGATTCATTGTAGTGCTGCCGGTTATCTGGGCAGTCGCTGCACTCATAACCCGCTTGACAGGAACGGAATGACCTGCTAGAGTTGGAACCACCAACCAGAGAGAAGGACAACATGCTTGAACTCATCGCCACCACACCGGGAACCACACTGCTCGCCTACGTGTTTGCACTCGGAATCGTGCTGCTGCTGGTCGCGTCGGCATTGAAGACTCACCGGGAGAAAGTCGCTGCGCGTGCTGCGTACGCCGACCTGCTGCGTAGCAAGGCTAACCACCCTGCTGGCAAGGGGCGCGTGCGAGAGCCGCGTCATTTAGATCGTTCCGTCTATGACTGGGTGAATGGCCCACTCTAACCCCTTAGATCAACGCTGACGGCTTACCCTACGGGGTAGGCCGTTTGTGTTTGTCGGTAGAGTGTGCTACACTAGAACTAACAACCACAGAAAGGAGTGCCCCATGGCATTCATCCTGAACGAGTGCGAGATAGAGAACGCTGCGCGTGACGCGTGCGAGGACTTTCACCGCCCTAACCTGCAAGCTGCCGTTATGACGCTGTGGCGACTTATGGACTGGTCGAATAGCATTAGTGACGGCTGGGCATATTGGCGCAAGCCTAGCAACGCGTCAACGCGCCTACAGGAGACTGTGCGGGTGTGCTACATGAGCTACCCTGAGCGCAGTCGCCCGGAGACTGACATATCGAGCGCGGAGCTGCGCAAGCTGTACACACCGATCAAGTCGTTCCTGACGCGTCAAGGCGTAGCACACTCGGAGGTATTTGTCAACGGCTAACCCCGGCTGAACAGGATACGGCTTGCCCCTTGCGGGTAGGCCGTTTCTGTGTTAGACTCGGGGCATGAATCCTATCCTCGCCGTGCTGCTGGTAATCGCTGGGCTCGCTACGGCATTCGCTGCGTACATCGCCCTGCTAGAGTACCTATCCCGTAGGCGTGCGCGTAAGCTGGAACCGCTGCTAGGGGTAGTCTCACCACCTAAGGACAAGAAATGAATAGAATCCTCATGTTTACGCGCTCGGTTAACTGGCTCGCTGTGCTTGCGCTCGCTATGGTCGTGACTGGTATCGTGCTTGCGGTGCTGTCTGGTAGCCTGCTCGCGCTTGCGGGTGTGCTGGTAGTCGGTGCTGGGACTATCGCGCTGCTGAACTTGACACCGTAGCTCATATGCTGTAGACTAGGGCTATGGATAACCCTATTCTGCTCTACCGAGTACAACACTGTGACTCTGGTCTAGGCCCCTATAAGGAGGCTGCTATGGTTGGCACGTATCGTACACACAAGGACATTCACCCAGCCCCATACGATGATGGCATCCCCATGGTTGGCTGGAGTGACCGATTCGCGTTCGAGTCCCCGGGTGCGCTATTGCGCTGGTTCGGACAGCCCGCTATCATGTCCATGCTTGAAAAGCTAGGCTACGTCGTGGCATTGGTCGCTGTGCCCCGCTCAGAGACACGAATCGGAAAGAATCAAGCCACGTACGACATGCGACACGTGCTACGGGTGGAGACAATCACATTTGACAAACTGGTCGCGCACATGATAGACTAACCATACGGGCACTACCCCCTGCGAAGCTGTGGTAAGATATTGCTATGGATGAGAACAAGAACGCCCCGGCTGCTGAGGCCCCGGAGGACAAGAAAAATTCCAAGTCCCCTGCTGCTCCCGCGAAGGAGAGCAAGAAGACTGTGGAAGTCGAGACTGAGAAGGTCGAGACTGCTACCGCTCCCACGCCCGCGCCCGCAGCACAGAAGTCGCGCCCCCGTATCCGCAAGGAGTTCGTAGTCTCGGGCAAGTTCACGGACGACGTGCTGATCTCGCAGTTGAACAAGCGGGACGCTAGGCGCAAGTCACTATCTGTGCTGCACCTGCAACGTGCACTAGCTGACGCTGGTTTCTCTGAGGCTGCTTCCGACCATGGCGGGAAGTTCGGAGCACTTACGGCTAATGCTACCAAGAAGTGGCAAAATGCTAACAACTACTCGGGCGACTTTACGCTAGAGCAGATTGAAAAGATGTTCGAGGGCGACCCGAATGTTAATATTGTTCCTTAGAGTTTGACATACGCGCTAGCTGCTGGTACTCTGGTAATACCAACAACGAAGGAGCGCAAGATGCGTAAAGCACTACAGATTAAGGTCTCGGGCGAGCAGGTCGTAGTTGATCTTGACAGTGGGGATTCCTCACTGAACGTCATGCAAGATGCGGTAGGTGGATACATTGAGTGTGTCTCACTGAGTCGTGACCTTGACATGTACGTCAACGAAGAGGGCAAGCTGATCGGGCTTGACCACAACACAGTGGCGACACATTTGTGGTCGATGGTCTATGGACAAGGCACAGGCACCATTGAGGGTGACGTGCTGCTGACCGGTGGCGTTGACTTAGAGGGCGAAACTCTCGGGCTGACAGAGTACGTGCACACGCTGCTGGAGAATATGGCCCCGGTCGCGATGTCCGGCTCATAGGATTATAGAAGTGCCCCGGGCTAATTGGTCTGGGGTATTTCTGTCTGGGCTTGCGGGTTGAAGTATATTGTGTTAGAGTAGAGTTGTGCGGGACACGTACAAGGACAAACTAACATGGATATTGAATATCGTAAGACTCGCCTGACCCTACCGGTCGAGGTGGATGAGAAATTCTCAGAACTTGACAATGATGCGCGTGACGATTACGCTACTGCGTTACGTGCGCAGGGCTGGACACTACAGTCTATCTCCAACTCGGCAGGCGTAACGCGCGAGCGTATCCGGCAGATCGTGGCAGACTCTACATTCGTGGACTCTACAGTGAGCCTAGCGGAGTTCCCGCTGCCCATGCCCCCGGCTAAGCCAGTGAAGTCGCCCCGCGTGTTCGTGGAGCCTGACCCGGTGAAGCTTGAGCGCATGCTGGAGCTGCAACCACTGGCGCAGCAAGTGCGAGCTAATTCGCCACTGTATCGTGAAGAAGCTGAGGAGTACACTAATCTGGTGGCAGACGTGCACTTGACAGATGGGGTACCAATGTATAGACTAGCTAAAAGACTAGGTGTCACTCACGGCGCGTTAAGGTTCAGACTTGCCAGATACGGGCTTAAGTCCCCGGCTACAGGAGAGTCTAAAGTCTACACACCTATCAAGTCCGGGAACCGGGCGACCGCGTAAGGGACTCGGAAATTCTCAGTGTCCGGGCAGATCGCCTGGGGAACGACTAACGCCCCGCGCTCGTGTGAGCCGGGGCGCGTGTCGTGCTGGTCTAGATAACCGGCAAGAGTTGCGGTGCGCTAAAGTAGTGCGAGGTGTGGCCTACTAGAATTTCATAGGGTTTGACAGAACCTAACACGTAATTCTGGACTATCCCGAAGTCTCCCCGGAGATCGCCGGACAGAACCTTTACGATATCGCCTAGGGCCGGGTCTGACTCCACCTGCCCCGGGTATGGGAGCGCATAGGTGCTCGTGCGCGATGGGCGCGTGTTGACGTGAGCCATGGTGGTTGTCTCTCAATCTGCCCCACCTTGGGGCTATAGTTAAAGTGTACATGGTAGGCGCGTGCATGTCAACCCTTGACTCTCAGCGTGTCCTGTGGTGCTGTGTGTCTCGCTAACGGCTTAGGAGTGCTCGGCGTGGAGTTGCCCCTGGAAACAACTAACGCCCCACACTGTGAAAGCTGAGGGGCATTGAGTTTAGTTGAGAATGATCGAGTGGTAATAGGTGCCGTTCTGGCCGTTGAGGTAGATGTTGTCGAGTGTTGCGAGGAATCCACCTTTATTCTGGACTGTGCTAGGAGCGATGTTACGGGCGAGACCTTTATCGCTGGTCTTCACCTTGATGCCCCCGGACTTAGTTCCAGTTGCGAAGAGGTTGTCTGCCTGACCGGTGATGCCTACGATGGTCGCTGTCGTCATGAGAGTCTCATTTCTGTCTGTGTGGAGTTATCAACTGCTTACAATGTAAGACTATCGTATTGCGAGTGTCGTGTCAACTCTCGTGAATCCCGGGCGTGTCGTTCGCTGTGTGGCCGTCTAAGGGCTTAGGCGCGTGTTGGCGCGTGAGAGTACCCCGGGCAAGACTAACGCCCCGGTCAACTACCCCGGGGCGCATGTCTTAGGCCTTAGGCGCGTGAGCCTAGCTCGATATCAATGGCGCGTGAGCTATCAACCTCGCAGGGGTACTCGTCCCCACAGCCACACATCGCTGTATCCAGTCGGCGCAGGTAGCTGTCAATGTCCCCGGGGCCGTATGGTGCGCCTAACTCGGTGAGCACGTCATAGCGGAGTTGCAACTCGGCAGTAGTCCACTCGGCTAGCTCGTGGCTTACAGTGTTTGTGTGAGACATTGTGTCCCCTTTCAATCGGTTAGCTTTAGCTTACATGCTTAGGGGGTGAGAGTCAACTCTCACGAATCTCGGGCGTGTCGCGGTACAAGAGTTGCAATCGTGTCGCGGGTCATGTATAGTAGGAACTACCTCCACCAGATGGGGATCAAGTCGGGAGACACCGTGGCACACACAGTAGAGTATGCGGACATCATTGAAGATGATGAATTTCTTACAGGCTCACAGCGATGGTTGGCGCGTAGCTCGGCGGTCGCGGACTCATGCGGTGACGTAGTGTTTACTGCCGTGAGAATGGTTGGCATCCTTGGCAACACGTCAACGGGTGACGTTGAGACTTTCACGCGTAACCCAGTCGATGCGGTGAAGCTCACCTATAGTTCACGCTACGATCAATATCTGTAGAGCGTAGCTACATGCCGATAACCCTTAGGCCCGGTGCCAACCGTGATGCCGATAGTTGCCTAGCTCAAATTTCACATTGATATTTGTGGCCGTCTCTTTTTGTTGAGTCTCGCTCGAACTGGGATGTCGGATACGTGTCTCCACATTTTGAGCATTTCTTCATATCTCAATTATAGCCTACAGGGGGGGGGTATTTTTTGCCTGTAGAGGGGGGGGTCTGAGGGGGGTCTGAGGGGGGTCTGAGGAGTTTGCCTCACTGCTATCTTCAGGCAGGCAGCAGGCAGGCAGGCGCACCTATGCACGTGAGTAGTGCTCACACCTGGGCTGTACACACATCCTAGGCCTACCCTAGCACACTATCAGCCCAGTGTCAACACATCATTGATGATTATTGCTCATTGATTATCATTAGCCTAGCTAAGCATATACATTAGCTAGCTAAGCATATACATTAGCTAGGCTAATTGAATGATGAATGTCTATCAATAATAGTCATGAATGAAACTCATCATTGAGATAGTGAGATTATTTCATAGAAATGTACATGAATGTCTCTCACATATTTTTGTGAGGAATATATTGTCAATTATGTTGACAAACACGAGAAATGATGATATAATGCACTACTTGGGAGGGAGGGGGTGGGACTTGGAATTTCTGGCCGGTCGGCATGAGAAAAATTCAGGAAACGATTTTGCAGCCGAGGCGCATATAAGGGTTCCCGTCTCACCCGTCAAACGCACTTTGACGTTAATGGGCCGATTTCCCCCCTCAGTACGAAGTATACCCACCCCTCTTCTGCCGCTGCCTATTCCGCGCCCCCACCCGGTAACAAAATTAAGGTTAAGGTACCATCCCACCCACTCAGTACGAACAACAACTCGTTCCTTTTCAATGCTATAATAACCAAATGGCCCTTTCACTAGCAGAGCAGGTTGCGCTCCTGCCCCCCGATGAGCGGGATGAAGCCCTCCGAGGTCTCGATCCTGAAGCCCTAGTCTGGGACTGGAGCTTCTTCGGTCGCCCTGAGCAGCAGTTCCCTGACGACGAGTCTTTCGATATAGGTGTATACTTGGCTGGAAGAGGATCGGGCAAGACCCGCGCAGCGGCTGAGTGGATCAGAGAGAAGGCCAAGAAGACCAATGAGGGTCGTCTACGCTTCCTTCTCGTTGCCCGTACCGCAGCCGATGCGCGTCAGGTTATGGTTTCGGGAGAAAGTGGAATCCTCGCGGTCTCCCCACCCTCTGAGCGACCAGAGTATAAGCCCTCTATCCGTGAGCTGATCTGGCCGAACGGCAACTCGGCCTTTATCACTACCGCTGACGAGCCGGACTCACTCCGTGGCCCACAGGCTCCGCTTGCTCTTGATACCCCCATTCTCACTACCAGAGGGTGGACAACTATGCGTGACACCACCACGGAGGATTATGTCTTTGATGAGAGAGGCCTCCCATCCCGCGTAACTAGAATTCACCCTATCCAGCGGGCCGAATCTCTCTATCGAATCTCCTTCTCAGACGGCACATATATTGACGCAGACGGTAACCACCTCTGGCCCACGCTAACTGCTGTGGACACATCTCGGCTAGATCGCATCCATGGTAGGCAGATCATTGTTCCCACATGGGCCAGCTATGAGCCCACATTCACTCGTAAAGATTCAATAATTCCAGCACAACAACGACTCATCTATGAGATGACCGCTCAAGGGGACACTAAAACGAAAATTATGCAGACGGCTCGTGTCTCTATCAAGCAGGTTAAGTACTGGAGAAACAAGTTCAAAACTGGCACAGTACCGGGATACCCCTCTACGGTAAAAACTACATCTGAGATTGCTAAAACAATATCCAGTCGTCATCAGATTCCAGCGTCTCCGGCCTTAAATATCCCATCAGAGCCCTACGCCCTAAAACTTCCTCTACATCCTTGGGTGCTGGGTCTCGTTCTAGGAGATGGAGCCACACGACAACCCGGCACTATTGCCTCCAACGCAGAGGACATCGATTTTACAGTAGAAAAGCTCACAGAACTGGGTTATCCAGCCAGAGAACGTAAAAACCATAAGATTGCTGCCCTAGGTATCACTAAGGTGTGGGACACAGCGAAGTTCATCCCCGAGGAGTTCTTTATGTCCTCCTACGAAGATAGGTTGGCGCTAGTTCAGGGGCTTACCGACTCAGACGGCGGTGTAGAGGATGACGGTGCATTTCGTTTCTTCAACACCAACAAGAGCCTTGTTGATGGCTATGTCCGTCTCTGCAGAAGTCTTGGTCTTATCCCTCGTGTGTACTCTAAGCCAGACAACTACAGATATGATGTTCCCACGAAGCCATCATGGTATGTGCACGTATACTCGGATGTCTCTCTGGTCACCCTACCTCGAAAGGTTGAGAGGTTTGTGCCTAGAAACTCTCGGGCTAATTTTACTCGAACTATTAGGTCTGTCGATCTGATTCCTGCGCGAGATGTTCGCTGCATTACTGTAGACTCTCCAAACCATCTTTTCCTCGCCGGTGAGGGCCTTATTCCCACAGCTAATTCCTACAGCTGGGCCGATGAGATCGCAGCCTGGCGACTGACCCCGGATAAGGCAGGTATGACCGCATGGCAAAATCTCCGAGTAGCCACCCGTCTAGGCAAGAACCCGCAGATCATTGCTACTACGACTCCCAAGCGTGTCCCTGTTCTCTTTGATCTTCTAGAGGAGGAGAAGAAGACCGGACGCGTACTCTTACGCCGTGGTTCCACGTACGACAACGCCGGAAACCTTGGTGCCGCCTATCTAAACTCTCTAGAAGCTCAGTTCGGGCACGGCTCCCAACAGGCTCGCCAAGAACTCTTCGGAGAGATGTTGGATGCCATCGATGGGGCCCTTTGGACGGACGAGATGATTACGGATGCTCGCTACATGTCCTTGAAGCCCCCGTTCACACCACTACGTCTGGTTGGGGTTGACCCCTCCGTTGCGGAGAACCCCAAGGACGAGTGCGGAATTGTTGTCGTTGGCTCCACGAACGAGCCGGACCTCTACCGCCGTAACGCGTGGGTTATCGAAGACCTCTCTATCAAGGGCTCACCAACCGCGTGGGCGCAGGTCGTTGTAGATGCGGCCCGCCGCTGGCAGTGCCCCGTTGTGGCAGAGGTCAACCAAGGTGGTGCCCTCGTGCGCAACGCTATCCACCAGATCGACCCCTCCATCACAGTCCTAGAGGTCTTCTCCAAGCAGGGTAAGAAGCTCCGCGCCGAGCCGATTACGCTGGCCTACACCCAGAGGCGTGTCCACCACCTCAACGTCCTCGGTGACCTGGAGACCCAGATGACTACGTGGATGCCCGAGCTTTCATCCAAATCCCCTGACCGCGTGGACGCACTCGTGCACGCCCTAACCGCCCTCCTCATTAAGCCACCGAAGGGCTTCACTGGAGGTTCCATCCAGGCTAAGTCCGTTGCGTCTCGCCGTATCCAGATGGACCCGACCGCACGCCGTCCACGTCCAGGGCTCGGTACGTTCCGAGTTCGCTAGCTCCGGGCTTAGACCCGTCCCACTTAAATCCCTCCGATACAGGAGTGATTCGTCCGTCGGGCAACATCACAACGGCTGATTCCGCAGGGCCTGCCGGGTCAAACCCTATCAAAGGTCTCTGAATTCGGCCCTCGGCTTGCTTGCGTCTATCTTGCTCAGCTTTGCGAATCTGGCGGAAGGATGTGTTATTTTTCTTTCTCATTTTGCTCTTCGGCTCCGGATATACCGGGCCCACCTCCGGAGGCGGGAACGGCCACGTAGACTCCACACCAGCAACACCTGTAGCTCCGGGATCACCTACAACCCCAGTAGGATACCCTGAGGCTGTGTACGACACTAATACCCCTCCAATGACCGGGGATGCGCTTCCGGACGTGTATGTCTTAGTGACTACGACAGTTCCGTCCACATCCCGTTCGGTTACCACGCTTGACGGCTCCTCAGAGTCCACATCCTCTGAGCCCTTAGGCACAAGTTCCGTTAGAGGCCCCCACGCCTCAGAAGTCTCCTTATAGGGTTCGGTGACACATGTATAGGTCTCCTCAGTCTTTTGCGCCCAGAGGGACCCCTCCCGATCCAAAAAGTACTTCACGCCCATGTCAAGCTTCCAAGCTTACTTCGGCCAAACCAAGCATAGCGGCTTGATCCGTGCAGTGTAGATGTGTCATGGACACAAGGTACCACAAAACTCCCCTCAGTACAAGTCTGGTAGACTCTCTACATGCCCACAAACATTAGACGGCCCGCCCGAGGACAAACTCTCCCGGAGAGCGAGTCTATACTCCTTACCACTCTTACGCCCCTCTATCGGGACGCTCGCGCTCTTACCCTCTACACCAACGGTTGGACTCTTCGAGCTATCGGTGAGGCGTTCATTCCGCCTAAGCCCCGATCCACTGTCAAATCGTGGATTGACCGGGCCACAGACACTGTAGTCTCTGAGCACCTGGTTGATGCCCCCCTCCCCGAGCCTCCACCCCGGCCTGAGCCCACCAACCCCGTCTCTCCCGGAATTTCCCCCTACGATCAGTCCCACATTCTCAAACTTTCTCTGGTTGCGAGGAAATATCGCTCCGGAATGTCCCCCCAACATGCTGCCGCTCTCGCCAATAACCAGCTGACGAGTATTTGCAAGGATTTTCGCTCCAAAGACGTTACAATAAGAGAGTTGGCCGCGGCATCTGAGGTCACCTATCGTGCTATGGCCAAAAGATTGGACAAATAATGAATGCTCGTGCTGATGTAGTCCCTGCAACGGTCTCCATTGCCCCTACAGGCTCAGATATTGAGCCGTTTAACCTTAGAAGTGCCCCTCCGACCCACGGAAGCTACCCGATTACCATTGCGCGGGTCGTAATCATGAACAATCGCATCATTATTGCCCAAGACAGCGGCAACGGACCTCAGGTGGTATTCTCCGAGGGGATTGATCCTCTGACTTACTACAAGAATCCCGACAAAGACCGTGATTCCTTCGTTCAAACCCTCTCCGGTAAGAAGATCGCCTTCAAAAAGGACTCCGCGTGTGGTTGTGGGAGCCGTTTGCGCTCTTGGAACCCCTATGGCAGTGGTGTTTCCAGCATAAAAGACCCAAGTTAGACCTAAAAGAGCAAAAGGACCAAAAAACATGGATTTTACCCCCTATTTCAACCCTGTCTACCTCATTATTCTGGCCCTGGCCATCTACAGACTCTGTCGTTTGGCCATAGAAGATACCTTGTTTTCCGGTCTCAGAGCCCGTTTTTGGAACAAATTCCCCCCGGAGAGCACACGCATAGGCTATCTGCTCACCTGCTACTGGTGTTTGGGCTTCTGGATCGCCGCAGTTGTGCTAGTATTGTACTTGCTGGTACCCGTGCCCACCCTTATCGGATGCACACTTCTTGCATTATCCACTATGGTCGGAATCCTCGACCAAAAACTCAGCAACTAAGGACCTATACATGGCTTCCCCGTTCCTCCGTGACCCCGATGCCTCTTCAGCCGAGGCTACGGTCTACAACGCACCGCGCCCCCTAACTGCTGCTGCATCTCGAATCAACCTTAAGGACAAGAACGAGGCCGCAGCCTTCAAGCGCCGTCAAGGCTCCAATACAAAGCAGTGGCAGACTGAGGCCTGGGAGTACTACGACTCTATCGGTGAGATCAAGTACGCCTTCAACTTGGTGGCCTCCGTGGTCTCCCGAATTCGTCTCTACCCGGCTGTTATTGAAAATCCGGCAGAGGTTCCTATTTCTGTTAGAGACTCCGACACTCTTGACCCCGATCTCGCGGACGCTGCCGTTCGTGCCGTCACCCGTCTAGACTCTGCCTACGGTGGACAGGCGGGCCTCTTGCGCGATGCAGCTCTCAACCTCAGTGTTGCTGGCGAGTGCTATCTAGTTCAGCTTCCTGAGCGTATTGGAACCGGCACCCGCGAGTCATGGGATGTCCGATCCGTTGACGAGCTTCAGATGGCCGGAAAAAATAGCTACTACCTCGCACCCCGATCTGATCTAGTTGGTGGTAGTGGAACCAAGCAGGGCAGCATTATGCTCCCCGACACCGCGTTCGTGGGTCGTATGTGGCGTGCCCACCCGCGCTTCTCTGAGGACCCCGACTCCAGCCTGAAGGGCCTCCTCGACCTCTGCGCTGAACTTCTACTCCTTAACCGATCCTTCCGCTCCGTCGAACGCTCTAGGTTGAACGCCGGTCTGCTGTTCGTTCCGGACGGCCTCTCCAACGCCGCTATGCCCGACCCAGACCTCTATCTAGAGGATGGAGAGGATGCCGACAAGGAACCCACGCCCGAAGAGATCGCGGACTCGTTCGAGAACGAGCTGGTCGAAGCTATGACCACACCCATCTCTGAAGAGGACTCCGCGTCTGCGGTTGTGCCTCTCCTAGTGCGTGGCCCCACAGAGTTGGGAAAAGAAATCCGTCACATCACATTCACGCGTGAGTACGACCAGACGATGATCGCCCGCTCTGACCGCGTGCTGGAGAGAATCCTCCAGGGACTTGACGTTCCGAAGGATGTTGTTACAGGCCTGGCCAACGTGAAGTACAGCAACGCAATACAAATTGACGAAGCACTTTACAAGGCCCACATTGAGCCGATGCTTCTCCTGATCTCTGACGCAATCACCATTGTCTACTTGCGTCCCTACCTCATGGCTGAGGGCTGGGATCAGGCTGAGGTTGACCGTCTCGTTGTCTGGTACGATCCCTCCTCTGTTGCTACCCGCAACGACCGCGCTGAAGATGCCAACGTGGGGTACGAGAAGATGGCCGTCTCCGCCCAGACATGGCGTAGACAGCACGGCTTCTCGGATTCGGATGCTCCGGACCCCACGGAGCTGGCTTTGCGTCTTCTCATGGACCGCGCCACATTCACTCCTGAGCTGACCGAGAGCCTGTTGAAGGTTATCTCCCCTGAGCTTATGGATGCCGCCCGTGCCGCAAGTCAGGCCACCAACGCGGCTCCGATCCCCGGTGATGTCAACGACATTCTCAAGGGCGGCTCTCCGGGAGACCCGAACGCCGGGTCCGCTGACCCTGGAGCTGAGCCGGGTGCGGAGCCTGTGTCGGACGGACCTGATGTCGCCCCGGGCGCTAATGCTCCCCCAATTGACCTTGCGGAACCGCAGTAGACCTGATAGGATAGGGACATGGAAACTACAACCCTCAACGTGACTGACCGATTCAACAAGATTCTTGGTCAGATCGTCTACGACCACGAAACCCAAACATTCAGCACCACCACATCTACGGCAACGAACACTCTGAAGGGGTTTGAGAAGCCTGGTGTTCGTGGTGATGCTCTGCTCTTGAAGATTTCTGGGTGGTCTAACGGGTATCTGTCGATCACTCCGCTGGAAAGTTGATATAAAGCTAGATTTTTCTGCTACGATGGGGTAGTACCATTCGCACCCTACGTAGAGGACTTTTCTGTGCTCGATTTTCCTGAGTTTCCTGACTTTGATGAGGAACTGGCCGCACTTGTTGCCGCTGGTGGAAATAGCAAGGCCGCACGTTCAGCACGAGCCAAGCTCCAGCTGCGTGACCGTTACGGACGATTCATTTTCATGGGTCGTGGGTTGCTCAAGTTCAAGGTTCGCTTCAGTGATGGAACCGTTCGTTCCGTGCTCGGATCATTCGTAGGTGCTCGTGATCCGCAGACCGCTCAGGTCTACGTCTCCGAGGACCCTTCCGGACTTAGGACCGGGTTCTATGATGTAAAGAGTTCCAACGTGCAGGAGTTCGTTGGCCAGCTTTCCGCCAAGCAACTCTCCGACCGGGGTATCAAGCTCGGTCTAGACGCTAACGGCACCCTCGTCAAGGAACGTCTCTCCGAAAAGATTCCTGACGTTGACAAGATTCCGTTCTCAGACTCACCCATCGGCTGGAACCACAAGCCCGCTAGGGGCGGTGCGGAGATGTGGTCCACAGAGGACAACGACTATAACCTCTACCACAGCACCACCGAAGTGGACGGCTCCCCGACAGAGACATGGGGCGTTGAAAATGTCAACAACAACCCGGGCACCGTCAAGAACTGGCGTGGCGTGGGCTTCGCGCTCAAGCAGGTCAACGAGCTAGACTCTTTCGGTCCTGAGGAGGACACTCTTGATACCAAGGAACGTCTGCCCGAGGGCGCTGACGTTCAGCCTCAGGACATTGCTGACGCGCAGTCCGAGAGTGACCTTGGTGAGGGTGAACTCGACCTTGACACCTTCGGTGTTGCACGTGAGGGCTTCCTTATTCCTACCGGCAAGTCCGGCCAGGACACCTCTCCTGAAGGTCTGGCCCAGTTCGTTGAAGCGAATAGTGACTACCTCAAGGAGGGCTCCGGAAAGCGCCTCGTTGTAGACTCGGATTCCGGTTCTGTTGAGATTTACACCTCCGCTGACACCCTAGACAACGCTAAGGCCCAGGCTGGTGGCATCGGTGCCCCCGAGTTCCACGACCTCTCCACCGGAGAGACCATCCCCAACGACAAGGGACGTGTGGCTGGCGAGCCTGCCAGTCAGGTCAAGCCTGAAGAGCGCGAAGCTCTGGAGACCCGCCTAGCCAAGCTGAACGATCAGCAAGCCAATGCAGATGGCAAGCAGTTCGAACGTCTTGAGAAGCAGATCGTTGAGACTGAAGAGAAGATTGCAGCCCTAGATGAGGCTCCTGAAGCCGAGGCTGATGCGCCTGAGGGGGAGGCTCCGGAGACGGACGCACCCTCGAAGAAGATCGAGCCCGTAGACGACATGACCGAAGAAGAGCGTGCCGGTTGGGATGCCTACGAGAAGGCGCGTGAAGAGGCTGACGCTCTAGCGCGTGAGCAGATCATTGACGCTGACACAAGAGCCCAGAAGAACCTAGACGACAAGGGTGAGAACGCCGACTCCGGAGACATGGAAGAAGCCGACACGGCCCGAGCCGGTCTCAAGGAGCAGCAGAAGAACGACAAAGCCAAAGAGGACAAGCGTCTTGCTGACCTGGAGAAGTCTGTTGACGACCTCAAGAAGGAGCTGGCTGGCGATCCTAAGGAAACCGAAAAGAAGGAGGCACCCGATGCCAAAGACAGTGATTCCGATTCCGGAAAATCTGGGACAGATGACCCCGGAACAGCTAAGGCAGTGGACGACCCAGATCAGCCAGAAGCTGACACAGGGAGCCCAGCCGAGCCCGACTCCCGAGGAGGGGATAGTGGAGACTCCGGAGGAGACAAGCCCACAGCAGCCCCAGCCGACAGCGGAGACGACTCCGACCGAAGAGCCCTCGAACGTACCCTCGCTCGGAATAACAAAAGACTAGACAACGCCAAGCCCGAGCAGCTAGATCAGATCGAGCAGGACATTGCGGACACGCAGGCCAAGCTCGATGCACTAGACGCGCCTGACGGCACGTCAAAAGAGTCTTCTCCATACACTAGTGAGGAGTCTCCTACTGATCTCGGTCCAGACATGTTCGGGAAGTATAACTACCAGTACGGTCTTAACCTCAGTTCTGACTTTGTTGTCGCAGAGAATGGTAGCGGTCTGCCCCAGGTTGTTACTGCCGAAGAGCTAAAAGATGCCGTTGATGCCGGTGCCACACCGATCTATCGCATGGAGGGGCTGAGCTGGAACGGGTCATCCGATGATGACGACGAGGACGGCGAGACGGGAACTCCTGACACTCCCGAGGGGCGTGCAGACGCTCTACGAACCTCCGAGATTGCCCCATTCAAGCCTGGAGATTTCGGTCTCGGAATCTACTTTGGAGATAACTATGAAGGGGTTGTTAGTGACTACTCCGATATGGACGGTAATGATTATGCCGTAGCTGCCGCACTCCCTAGGGATGCAAAAATCATTGACATGGACGAGCTTAGAACTTTAGCGCTCGCTCGTATGGAGACTTTCCGGGCGTTTGAAAGTATCCCACTGGATGAACGACCCGAGGTAAACTGGAAGTCTAGAGACATTCAGATAGACCGTGCCATGTCTGCTCAGATGGGGCAGGGTATTGGTGCTTTGGCCTCCGAGTTGGGGTATGACGCGATTGTCGCCAAGCAGGATGATGGCTCCAACTATTACATAGTTGTCAATCGTGGGAAGTTGATTGTATCCGACAGTGATGCACGTACTACCCCTGCGCCAGAAGCGGACACCCCCGCCGACCCCGCAGAGCTGGACATTCCTGAAGACACCAACCTTGACCGCTTTGGTAATACCCCTCTAGAGGGTTGGACCAAGAGCACTGACGCTAACGGCAGTGAAGTTTGGACTTCTCCAGACGGTAACATCGAAGCCACACTTCTCTCCATCAAGGGGGGAAACGGTCAGCTCTCTCCGCGCTTTGTTATCAAGCACAAGGACGGCCAGATGCCTGGTGGTACCGCGTACTCGTGGAACTCAGTCCAGGAGCACGTTGACTATACGGACACCGTCAAGGCCGAACGAGCCGCTGAGAAGGAGCGGCTCGCTGCGCCCAAGCCGGACCTCGCCGCCGACCTCATCAAGGACTTCGACTCTGACGGCCACATCGCTGAGATGATCGAGAATGGGGCCTCCAAGCAGGAGGTTCTGGATGAACTTCAAAAGGATGCCTCCTGGGCCGCACGTCTAGAGGACTTCAACGACAGCTGGCAGGTAGACCTCCGCAGCCAGGACCAGAAGGACCGCTGGGCCGAGATGGAGAAGACCCTCAAGGCCATCAACACTCTTCCCGACCGCCCCGTAGTTGATGATACTCTGCCGGAGCCGGACGCTCCTGAGGCCTCAAGCCCCGAACGTGCCAAGGTTGAGTCACGTATTGCAGACCTTAAGGAACGTCTCAAGACTGCTAACGGCGAGTATGCTGATGACCTCGACGCTGACCTACGTATTGAAGAGAAGCGTCTCGCTGATATGGACGCTGCCCCCGACGAACCAGAGGTCACCCCCTGGGATGCCTCGGGACCCACTGCGGCAGAGGCCTATGATGCCCTGCCAGATATGGACCTAACCCCCGAAGTGCGCGAGTCCTACTTCAAGCTTACCGATGCGATTGCTGCACAGTACCTTGAGATGAAGGCTGACGGAGTTGAAATTCAGTTCGGCCAGGACGACCCGTATGGTAGCTCTGCAGAGATGCTTGCTGACGTGGAAAACAACGGTACGTTGAAGGTGTTCGCAGACGGTGGAGCCACTCTACCTGTGGGCCACCCAATGAAGAATGTCGTCACGATTGATCGCAAGGACTTTGTTGTCAATGACCTCTTCCGTGCCGTTCACGACTACTTCGGTCACGTCAAGTCCAAGGAGCGTGGAGCCACTGTAGGCTTCGGCCCCAAGGGCGAATGGGAGGCATGGAGAACCCACCGTCGCACTTTGCCCAAAGATTCTTGGCAGGCCCTGTGGCTTGAGACTCGTGGTCAGAACACTTGGACTAATTACTTCGGAGACAACGGCAGTCTGCCAATCCCCGACCGTCCGTTCGCTGATCAGAAGGCTGGACCTGTAGACGAGAGTCTATGGGGCGCTGACCTTATTGGCACCGAGACTGACGTTCCTGACGCACGTCGTGTGGGTGTATTCATGGTCGATGAGGCCACGCTAGACGACATCCGTACGGATGGTGGCATCACTGTTGATGTCAACACTGGCGAACGACCCGAGGATGGGTTCATTGTTTCCCTTGAGGATCACGAGTTCCGTGTCCCTCTGGATGATATCGACAACCCTGAGAAGGGCCTAGACACTGTCAATAACTACGTGGACGAGAACCGTGAAGAGCTGGACAAGCCCGGCAACAACCTTGGCGTATGGAAGACCGAAGACGGCAACGAGTACGCTCTGGACGTGTCCGAGAAGGTTGATGACCGAGATGATGCTGTCCGTATCGGCAAGGAACGAAACCAAGACGCTATCTTCGATGTAGTCAATGGCGAAAGCATTACTCTAGATGAGGTAGATGCTGGACCCAACTCTGAGGGCTCGCTTGCAGAGCGCAAGTCCCGACAGGACTTCCCAGGACTGCAGGACACCAACAAGCCCCTCAACCTCAACAACGACGGCGAGCCTACAAACTCTTCTGCCATCTATGAAATTGCCGAGCCTAGTGGAGACACGGACGACCGTCTAGATGTAGATCGCATCCCGTCCTCTTCTGGTACTGCAGACAGCATTGATATTCCGGAGGACACCCCGCTGGATGATTACATTGCTTCATCTGAGCGTAGCGGGTTGACCCGTAGCGAAGAGATTCTTCAGCAGAGCCAGGAAGGCCAGAAGCTCCGAGATGCAGCCCAGACGGAAATTCCCTACCAGGACTCCGATGAGGACTACGCTGACGAGAAGTTCATGCCGACCAAGGAACAGCGCAACATTATCCGCGCCGTCATGTCCGGAATGTCTGCCATTGTGCAGGCTCTGGCCGGAACCGGTAAGACCTCCACACTTGAGCTAATGGCTCGCCAGCTGCAGAAGAATGATCCGGACAAGGACATCCTTTACGTGGCCTTCAACAAGACTACTCAGCTTGAGGCCGATGGTCGTATGCCGAAGAACGTGCACTCACGTACCGGCGACTCACTGGCGTATGCTGGTGTAGACAAGAAGCTCACCAAGAAGCTCAGTGACCGAGAGTCCCTAGTGCTGCCTAAGAAGGTTGCACAGCACCTCGATATCAAGAACACCAAGCTTGACGGCGAAGAGCACGAGGACACGGAGATTGCACGCGCCCTAGGCGAGGCCATTGACAAGTTCTCCATTAGCGCTGACGACAAGATCGGTCCTCAGCACTTTGAGGGTCTCGACATCCCACACAACGAGCAGACACAGGCGTGGGCCGAAGAGTATTGGGCCGACCTAAACAGCCCGACTGGCAAGATCAAATACACCTTCAACCACAACTTCAAGATTTGGGCTCTCAGCAAGCCAGACCTCTCCCAGTCCGTTCCGGGCAAGGGACCAGGTAAGGCTGACGTAATCTTCTTCGATGAGGCCCAGGACATCAACCCGGTTATGGCCAAGATCGTCCGTGATCAGACCATCCAGAAGGTCTACGTTGGTGACGCTCGACAATCCATCTACTCCTTCCGCGGTGCCATCAACGAGATGGACAACGTAGAGGTTGATATCGATCTTCCCCTCACACAGTCCTGGCGCTTCGGCCCCGAGATTGCTGGGTTCGGGAACCGGTTCCTCTCGCTCCTCAACTCCCCACTGAAGGTTATTGGTGGAGGTAAGAAGGGTGAAGTTATGGAGCCCGGCTCCATGAACGACCCGGATGCAATTCTCACACGCTCTAATGCTGGGGCACTGACCTCAATCCTCGAAGAGCTAGAGAAGGGCCGCGTTGTCGGTACTTCCAAGAAGTTCAAGCAGGACATGCAGAACCTTGTCCAAAGCGTGAACACACTGCGCTACGGCAACGGTAGAGTCAACCACGAAGACCTCCAGGGCTACACCACATGGGACGAAGTTGCTGATGACGTAGCCAATGGCAAGGCCTCCGCAAAGGTGTCCATGCTGTACAACATCGTGAACACGATGGGTATGGACCAGATCAAACAGGCCGTAGGTAGCATCCGAGAGACCGATGGTGCTGGCTTCGGTGCTGGAGAGGCCGTCAAGTGGACTCCGGGCGCACGCGGTGTGCTCGTAGACGTGCCCAACAAGTTCGGTGGCATGAAGCCCGCCATGTATGATGTTGAGGATGCTGGTGGCGGAGACGTAACCTTCAAGGTGTCCGGAAACACGTTCCCGATTGGGGACAAGTTCCGAGCCATGGGGTTCAAGTGGAACCGTGACAGCAAGTCGTGGGACAAGACCGGCAGACCAGACAGCATGGCTGATGGCATCACTGCGATGCAGAACAGCGATGAAGCTCCGATTGATGTTGTAGTCTCCACCGCGCACAAGGCTAAGGGTCTTGAGTGGAACCGAGTCAAGATCGCTGCGGACTTCCGTGGGCCTCAGGAAGAGGTCAACGAGAGGACCGGGGAGTCTGAAATGACGTGGCCAGAGCCCGAAGAGATGCGTCTAGCCTACGTGGCCGTTACCCGCGCTCAGGAAGCCCTTGATCCAGGCTCCCTTGCATGGGCTTTCGACTATACCGACGAGTCTGACGAGAACCCAGACACCCCTTCACGAGGTATTCCTGGCACCGAAAACTACGACACAGCCACACTTCCAGAAGCTGAAGAGGCTCCCGAAGCTCCTGAGGCCCCTGCTGCGGCAGAAGTTGTCGCTCCAGGAGACTCTGAAGTTGAAGTTCCGCTAGAGACCATGTCTGACGGTGACCTCGATAACCACGCCAACGATGTCCTAAACAACGGCAACTCTTCCCCCAAGGAAATGGCGGATGTTCGTAAGGAACTTGAACGCCGTGAGCAAATCAAGGCCGATCAGCCTGTAGAGACCAAGCCGAGGGATATGTCGGTCGAGGAAATCGACGCAGAAATTGATCTACGCACCGACACACCTGAAGAGGATCGTTCCATCACCGATCTTGAGCGCGAAGATGATTTGCGTATGGAGAAGGACCGCCGTGAGCGCGATGCTGCCCGAGCCGTTCGTGATACTCCAGAGCCTGAGCCGACACCGGACGAGACTCCGGAGCCCGATGCTGCCCTTGAGGATGAGCCTGTCGGTGACGGAATGCCGGACACCACGGACGAGCTAGAGGACCTAGCCGGTCGTCTTGAGATCGAGAAGTCGAACGAGACCAATCCGATTCGTAAGAAGATTCTCCAGAAGCAGCTCGACAAGATTTACGAGAAGTACGAGACTCTGGACTCCGGAGGCGACGCTGACCCCGATGATACTATTCCTGCACCTGACGAGGCACCAGAGGCCCCTACATTCACATCCGAGGAGCATGTAGCTTCTGGGAACCGTGAAAAGGTCGTTGAGACTCTTATTGAGGCCAAGGATATTACTCCAGAGCGCAAGCAGGAGATCAAGGATCGCATCAACGAGGGTGTGACCCCCGCTGAGTCTGCAGAGATCATGCAGGAGGTCTCCAGCGCACCTGACCGTGCCGACATCAAGACCACACCTCGACCTTCAGAGGACTTGGCTGAGAATTTCACGCCTACCGACCCCGGGCTTATGGCTGCGGACGACAACCCGAACAACTACACCAATGCTGACTCAGTTTCTGATCAGCTGGAGTTCGCTCACCCGAACTTCATCCGTAAGGATAATGGTGATATGATTGTTCAGTCCCGTGAATTCGGTGAAAAGCGCTACGATACGACCATTCGTCGTACCAGCAGCAATCAGTTCTTCACCTACATAACTGCCACGGACCTCAAGACTGGAGAGGTGACCGCTACACGTCTGCGTGAGAATGGTCAGCACTCCCCCAAGGCAGTATTCAAGTCCTTGAACTACATCAAGAAGGGCATGTCCGGCATCGGAGACCCCGAAGCGTTCTTCAAGAAGCAGCGTTACGTCAAGAAGGACTATCTAGGCACGGATGGGGTCCTTCCGGACAGCGCCGCTGATGAGCTGATTTCTGGGACAGACCTTCCGAAGTCCGTTCACGAGGCTGACTCACAGGCTATCGGAGCCATTGTTCAGATGCTCATGGACAACCCTGAGGTAACAAATCTCAAGGCTCTCAAGGCTATCGGTGCCAAGAGCAGCCTCGACCCCAAGATGATTGCGAAGGTTTTCTCTGCAGTTAAGCGCCGACAGAAGGCAGAAGCTAACTACAAGCTCAACCCCGGTAAGGCCGATAAGCCTTCTCACATCTCTTTCGACGGTACAAAGTTGCACGCCGGAGACTGGGTTGATTGGACTGACAACAGCAAGACTCGCCCGGTTAAGGATGCAGATGGAAACAACATTCCTCTACGGGATGAAGACGGAAACCTTGTCTATAACGTGACTACAGGCAAGCCTAAAGTTGTGACCGAGCCTAACCCGAACTACGGACGCGTATATCGTGGCCAGGTTGACCACTTGCTCTATGAGGCTCTGAACCCTGCCGGATATGGTTATGGTGACACCACGCTTTCCACCTTCATCGAGAAGAACACCGAGAACGGACTTAGAAACCCTGAGTCACGCTCGATTCCTCACGTAGGCTCCGGTCTGCAGAAGGTCAGTGGACCGGACGCTCCTGAGTCTGAGCCGTTCTTCCCGCCCACCCGTGTGATCGACCATGATCTCATGGAGGCTAACGGATTCGGTGTTCCGGAGACTGGCGACAAGACTGTTGCTCGTCCGAAGAAGGCCGCACCTACGAAGGCTAAGGCTGAGTTGAATCCTGCAACGGGCAAGACTGAAATCGAAGGATTTGAAGGGGCCAACGTTCCGTCCGATAGCCGTGATGCTGCCATTCGTGTTGAGAACGCTGAGCCGAAGTCTGCAAGAGCTTCTGAGCTAGCTCCCGGGGACCACATCACCACGCTAGACAAAGGCAACAACGTTCAGTACGAGACTGTAATCCGAATCCAGCGTAAGGACAACGACCGCACTCAGGTCACGACCGCCAGCGCCGGAGAGGATGGCTCCCAGACAATCAAAGAGCGCGACCTTGGACCAGAAACCCTCACAGCATTCGAGGACATGGACCTCTCCGAGTTCGATGATGTTATTGACCCGGCGGCTCCGGCCACTAACGCCCAGATTGATACTCTGCGTCGTCTACTAGACGACAAGCGTCTCACTCGTGCAGACTTTGACATGGCTCAAGGTGTGTTGGGTGATCTGGATGCCACCCAGGCCGACGTTGAAGATATGATCAGGACAATCTCTGACATCGAAGAGGAGGCACAGACTAGAGAGAATGAGTCTCCGCTAGCTGCCCTCTTCGCTCAGTTCGGTATCTCTACTGAAACATTGAACCTAGTGGAGGGTCGCTCCGAGCAGGACCTTGCAGACCTACGTAGCGGTGTGGATTATGGTGGGGAAGCTGTATCTTTCCCGGACATTGCTGAGGTCAACAAGCTTGAAAAGATCGGTCGTAGTACCGACCAGTTCGAACGTCGATACAAGCTCGTCCGTGACATGGAAGTCGGGGATATCATTCCTCTGCGTGGGCTTGGATACCTCCAAACTCTAGGCCGCAAGGATGATGGAACCATAAGGGTACGTCTCTTGGACGCAGAAGACCCCTACGGTGCTCCAATCTCTGTTGACGGGGTTCTCCGGAACACAGGAGAAATCTTCGACTACTCTCCGGACAAGGATCAGCAGTTCAATGTCATTGTGCCTTCCAAGGCCAATGAGACCTACTTTGCAGCGACCCCAAGTCGTGCACAGGTTGAGGCTAATGCTCGTCGTAGGCACCGAGGTGGCGATGACTCGCCTACCCTGGTGGCTGATGAGCCACACTTCTACGAGAACATCAAATCCGAATCTGCTGCTCAGATCGCCAGTCTTCTTGAAGGCAGCACCCCCGATGGTCCCGCGCCTGAGCAGGGTGCACTCCACGAACTTGGGGCCTTCGTGAAGACTGCGGACGGCCAGAAGCTGTTCGTCAAGCGTGCCAGAGGTGCCAGCAAGGTTGGTATGGGGCAGGCAGAACTTGCCGCCAACCGTGTCATGCGTGCCGTAGGCATTGACGATGTGACCATGTCTATGCTTCCCGATGGTGTGACTGTTGCTAGCACAACAATCCCCGGAAAGGCTGCAGCCCAGCACTACAGTGTCCCCCGGACCGGCAACCGCGATGCTGACGAGGGTGCCAGCATTAGTTTGTGGTACAAGGATATCGATAAGAGCTTCTGGGAACCCGGACATGAGAACATGCCAAAGATTGGTCTATTGGACTTCCTCATTGGAAACCCAGACCGCGACCAGAACCTTGGAAACATGATGATCACCCCCGAAGGCAAGCACGTACCTATCGATCACGGACTTCTATCTCTTGAGCCGGAATTCCAGAAAAATGTCTGGCAGTCGCCGTACACGGACCGGCTCTTAGCCGACCTTCGTGCAGGCAGGGGCAACATGACCTCTGCCGAGCTACTGATGGTCAAAGGCAAGCTGCAGGCAGTGTTCCCAGACTTTGTGGACATGGATCAGACCGCTTGGTATGGTACTATTATGTTCAGACTAAACGGTCTTATCAACTCTGTAAACAAGGGGCCACAGGTCATTGACTCGAACGAGTTGCTAGAAGATGATGACGAGGAGCCAGGACTATGGTAAAAGCTAACACGTACCCCCTGTTCACAGGACTAGGGGTCTTAACCTCCGAAGGGGCCCAACCTGTAGTAACCTTGAAGGTGACGCTCGTCGGGAAGACCTCGGTGACCGTCAGTGCGGTGACCGGCCCAGACGAGTCATTTAAGGCTCATGATATAACAGTAGACCAAAAAACTGCTAGACTAGAGTTTAAGTCCGCAGACACCACCTACAGGGTTCGCCTTTTTCGGGAGCCTGACGGACTCTGGTTGTCGTCATTCAAAACTGACTTGCCAGTAGAAGCCCTACGAAGCCTTGCAAAAGAAGGAGACAAAATTAATCACCCCGAGAGCCTTGTGGCTTACGCGCTGGGAGACTCAGCTTACATCGTAGGACTTGTCTACGCCAACGACTCCGGACGTTATGTCCGTACCGATGGAGACTGGGTTGGCCTCTCCCCAACTGATGAGACTCACCAAGACATGGAAGCAATCTTTATCGACCCCGAGAAGGCCCAAGCCTTTATCGAGCAGTACGACAAGAATTTTGTCACAGTATCAGATGCAGAGCAGTACGAGTCCGCTGAGCCTGACACGGAAGACTCCGAGTCAGACAACAATTCCGACGAATAGAGTAACAACTTAATGGCTAGTTTCATTGGACGATCTGGCTATCATCTTTTGTTTACAGAAGGCGATAGCGGTGTGGTCGTAGATTCCCGAGTATCCGTAGTAGTGGCCTCGGGCACATCATCAACGCTAGAAGCGTCACGTACCTGGGAAGCTGGTGAGTTTACTCAAACGGACGAGGTTTCTGCTGAGGCAGGTCTGTCCGCATTCGCATTCGCTGAGCCCCAGGCGACCCCTCGTATGTATACAATTCCTCGTGGGGTTCGCAACGCTGCACGACTAGGTCTAGAGAGCTTCGCGGCTCGCCCCGTTGGTGGCTCTTCCGTTGCACTCCTGACTGCGAGAACTCTGGCTACTGAGGCCCAGATTGACTTTGCACATCTAAGCAACATTGTAGACTTCTTCAAACGTCACGCTGACGACAAGGTGGGACTAACCGCCGATGGCTCCCCTACAAGTGGTGAGGTTGCACAGCGCCTATACGGTGGAGATGCAGCACGCCGCTGGGCCACCACAATCGTGGACCGCGAGCCCGCCAGCATTGTCCAGCACGCCCCGGATTGGCAGGAGGTCAGTGAGATTCTAGAGGAGAATCCTGAGGCCTCACCCGAATTCATTATCCGTCTTGACCTAGAGGATGGCGCAATCGACCGCCTCTACAAGATCGATATTGACCACAGTACTTACGTCTGGGATGACACTCTCTGGACTTCCCTCAATCTGCAGACCCCCACCATTTGGAGCATCGACAACGCCCTAGACGGCCCGGCCTCCAGCACTTCCGGCTACAGTCACCTCGTCGTAGATGCTGAGTCTGCTATTCAAATCGCAGAGCTGCTTGTCGTTAATCCGTTTGATCCCGTATGGGCCGACGACCTAGACCTAGGGGAGTCTCGCCTTGTTCGCGGAGCTATCCAGTCTGAGGACTGGGAACTCGTTGACTCTGTGGTCGCTACAGCCGGGACACCTGGAGATGGGGTCTACACTGAGGACGAGCGCTCCGCTAATGCCTCCAAACAGGTGCGAGACTCTAAGGGCCTGTTTGCCAAGCAGGGTGGGCGAGTCATCGTCAACGATGACCCATCCCAGGCCGGTAAGATCGACCGCGTAAACCAGAACGGAACTATTGATGTCCGTATGGACAGCGGCGGTGTTCAGACTATTCTGGGGAACCAGATTACGGGAGTATCACCTCAATTTGTGGCCCAGATTCCAGGCGAGACCGAAGATATTCCTCGCGTAGACTTCAGCGGAATTCTTGCAGAGCCGCGCACCCCAGTCAACAGAGACGTGGCCCAGATTCCGGGCACTCTCCCTCAGATGACTGCCAAAGACTTGCACGGTGTTATCAACAACTTCCCCGCGTGGGTTAAGGCCCAGCGAGAGAGTTTCAAGCCTGCAGCGTCTCCAGGAGCCCGAGGAGTCCTCAAGAAGGATAGTCTCGATAAGGGGGCATCCGGACGAGCGCTTGAGAACACTGTAGGTAAGACGCTTACTACCGATGCCTACAGCAACTCCCTAATTAGCGAGTGGCTGAAGAGAAAGAACTCAAAGGGAAACCAATCCAACAAGCTCTGGTATCAGCCGATCACCGCCGCAAGTGATGAAGTAGAGGATGCTGTACAGGCTGCTCCGATGGATGCTGTTGACTCTGAGAGCGCTCCCGCAGAGGAAGGCACAGACGGGTCTCTCACCCCTCAGTCCTCTGATGTTGAACCTGTCTACCTTGCTGTAGTTGCTCCAGATGACCCCCGTGCCGTACTCAAGCTCATCAGCCTTGTACCGGCTACTGCCTCAAGCACCCAGCCCGTAGCATATAAGCGTGACTCAGGGAAGTGGGTCCAAGACGAACAAGTCATGAATACTCTGACCTCCGCAACACCTCCACCCGTTATTCCGCTCACCGATGATGCGCTCAACGATGTTCTCGTACAGGTTGACAGCGCCCAGGAACAGAGCAAGACTAAGACCAAAGAAAGTCAATATCTTGGTGAATCTCCAGCTCCGGGGTTTGAGGGAGACACAGATTCCGAACCCGCAGAAGAGGTTGAGGCTCCGGAAGAGCCGGTAGCCGCCTCTGCCTACGACCATGGGCTTATGGTCCTCTGGGGTCCGCGCAAAGACATCATGGACGCAGCAGTCACTGCAGACGGAGGCCTGGACCGAAATCGAGGCGGGGCTGAAAAGCTACGCCACTACTGGACTAAAGGCCCAGGGGCTCTCAAAATTGTGTGGGGGACTCCAGGAGACTGGACCCGTTGTGTTGCCAACCTGAGCAAGTATATGGGGCCTCGCGCCAAAGGATATTGTTCCTTACGTCACCACGAGGTCACAGGCATGTGGACCGGTGACAAGAAGCACCGCGAGATGTTCTCTGCCCTATCAGGAGAGACAGAATTCTCTGATGACCTGATTCTAGACTATGAGGAAGCCCTCACTGCATCTGTGGACCGCACCCGTGGCGAAATGGCTAGACTGCGTATGCGCGGTCTTACCGCTTCTGGTGAGCCAAAATACAACATCTACGACACTTCTACTCCAAAGGGGTTGACGGCTGCAGCCAGCGTTATTCCCTCACTGAATCCACTCGGTGCCGCATTCTTTATCCCGCTAGCTCTCCCGGAGGGCATCTCTTCTGGAGACGGTCGTCTGGTGGATAAGTATGCAGCCACGATTCGAAACTTGCCTATCTCGTTGCTCTGGCAGATCAAGACAGACGATGGGCATAAAGGCTCAGTAGTCGTGGGGCTGATCGAACGTCTAGGTCGCACACCCCTAGGAATTGGAGGCGGCTACGGCCACTTTGATGTTGGGGTGTACGGAGCAGAAGCTGAACGCATGGTCCGTAACGGGATGCTCCGTTTCGTCTCCGCAGATATGGACAATTTCGAGGCTGATGAGGAGCCTGAAGAGGCTGCAGCCGAGGAAGAGGACGTTAAGTCCATCAGACAACGCAAGATGACAATCAGTCAGAGTCGCGTTATGGCTGTTACAATAGTAGCTAAGCCTGCATTCCAAGAAGCCACAATTCAACTCGTCCCGGAAGCGGTACTACAGGAGGACAACATGATTCCAGATGGAATCTACGTGGACGGCAACGACCCACGTGAAGAGGAAGCGCTAGTCGCGTGCGCCTTCATTGCTAACGCGATCCCAATTACTCCTCCGCAGGAGTGGTTCACCAACCCGAGTCTTAGTGCTCCCACACCTCTCACCGTCACAGACGATGGCAAGGTCTTCGGACATATCGCCGCATGGGACAGCAACCACATTGGTCGTGAGTTCAAGACCAACCCTCCCCACTCTCCAAGTAACTACGCATACTTCCACTCAGGAGTTGTTCGCACCGAAGAGGGAGAAGACGTTCCCGTGGGCCAGCTGACACTAGCTGGAGGCCACGCCGGAATGTCAGCCTCAGCTCGGGAGGCCGCCCGTCACTACGACGACACAGCCTCAAGTGTCGCGGATATTCACGCTGGAGAAGACGCTTACGGCATCTGGGTGGCCGGTGCCGTGCGCCCCGGAACCTCTCCGGAACAGATTCGAGCACTTCGCGCCTCAGCTCCCTCAGGAGACTGGCGACCGATTCGCGGCAAGCTGGAACTTGTGGCTGTCTGCCAAGTCAACGTTCCCGGCTTCCCCATCGCCAGGACACTTGTTGCCTCGGGCCAGATTATGTCCCTTGTTGCTGCAGGTGCCATGTCCCTAGCTAAGTTGAAAGAAGACCCGCTTGACGAGCTATCGGCCCGCCTAGAGAAGTTGGAGCAGTTTTCTAACAAGGAACTAAGCCTTCAGGCCTCCGCAGCTCGTGAACGGATGACCGGGGCTCGCGCTGCACGTGATGCAGAGCTTTCCGCACGCACCGAAGCAGTTTTGGACCGCATGTCAGAGTTCGGGTACGTCTCTGCAAAGTCTCGTAGGGAGGCGGCAGCAGAGGGACAAGAATTGCCCAATGCTTCCTTTCGTAGCTCCGCCAACGGAACCGACACCAACAGCGTAAACGAACTTCGTGAGCGTATTGCTCGCACAACTGAGTTTGCCTCTACTACCAAGGAAATCGAAGAGCGCAAGATTCGTGAACTGTTAGAGGCTCGCGGGCAGAGCGCCCCTGAGGACCCCGAGGACACCCCAGATGCTGAAGAGAACCGTGAGAAGTATACCCCGAAGAATCAGCCCCGGGACGATCAGGGCCAGTTTCGACTAGTTCTTGCGCGTATCAAAGACAATCTGGGTACATCTAGCAACCAGAGCGTTATCGACAAGCTCAAGGAGACAGAGGGCTACGAGGGCGTGGGCGACTACGCGGGGTCCGTGAAGAGCGGTTTGGACCTTATTGAAACACTTAATCGACTAGACACCGGGGCCCTGAACTCTGATGCTCTTGCAAATGTTCGAAGTGCTACTACCGACCTCGGCAAGGTTCTCGCCAATCTGCCTCTACCGTTTGGTGAAGAGGCCGAGAAGGTCCGCTTCTCCGACCTACCGCCCGTATTGCGGGACCTGATTGATGACTTCATTGTTCGTGTCACTAAAAAGATCGGTGCGGAGGATGCTGAACCTGCTGTTGCGGAGCTAGAGGCATTCAAGACAGGTGCAGACCTATTCAGTCAGTCTGAAATTTCATCCCAGATGAACAAACTCTTAAGATTGCTTACATAATCTAGAGTACAACACATGAACTATTAGATCATGTGCCATAATAGTAGAACAGGTCAGCGCCTAAACGCCCTCAGCGCGTATAAAGTCCCTTACCCCAGAAATCACCACTAAGACGACCAAATGGTTTGATCGTCACTATGGCCTGGAGGAGGTACAAGTGGACACCATCAATTCACAGCTAGACAATTTGCCTGAGCTTTCATCCGAAGAACTCGGTGAGCTTGAGTCCAACATTGTCAGTGAGTTCGATACGTTCGACAACGCTGATTCCCTCACATCTCAGTCCGTGGACTCAATGACTGCGCTTGCAGACGCACTCGACACAGTACGAGGAGAGGTGGCACGCCGTGAGGCTGCTGCCGAAGAGCTAAGTGCCCGCAAGGCCGAGCTTTCATCCCGTGTACGTGGCGATGCAGAAGAAGCACCTGAAGCTACTGCTGACGCAGTGGTCGAAGAGTCCATTGAAGCATCTGCGACAACTGAGGTAGAGGAAACCGCCGTCTCGGACGAGACAGACACACCGGAACTATCCAATGAAACCGAAGCTTCTGTAGAGGAGGCCGCAACCGAGGCACCCGCTGAGGCTGAGGCTGCAATCGAAGAAGTGGCTACTGAAGATGTAGCCGCTGAGGAGGAGACAGTCGTTGAGACTGAAGCCGCCGCAGAAGAGGTAGCAGAGGAAGAAACCGCTACAGACACCGAGGCAGCCGCCAAGGGCGTAAACCCATTCGATAAGAAGGGCAAGGCAGACGATGCCGAGGCCGACGAAGAGGATGAAGAAGAAGAAGAAGAAGAAGTAGCAAAGAAGAAGAAGAAAGCTGCCGAGGCATCTGCCGAAGCTGCACCTGAAGCAGAAGCTTCAAACACCGAAGAAGAAACAACAACCGATGAGCCAGTGGCTCAGGAAGAGGCACAAACAGTGACCGCAACAGCAGGCGAGACCCCTATCGTAGAGGCTCCAGCTGACCGTCGCCCTGTCACTCAGGAACCAGAAGCCCCCGTAGTGGCAATCACTGCTGGAGCCGACCTTCCGGGTGTAGGTGCAGGTCAGGCAATCCCGTCCATGAGTGAGGTAGCCAATTACATGGCAGACCGCATTCACAGTCTTCGCCGTGTAAACGGTGGAGATGGTGAGCAGGTCATTGTGGCCTCGCTTAACCGCCCATACTCAGAGGCTCTTACCCTAGATGGTACAGCCGAGGAGAACTCAGGTAAGGTATCTCACTCCAAGGAAAACGGCGCACTTGTCGCTTCCGGTGGATGGGGAACCCCGGAAGCAGTGCAGTACGACATCTTCGGATTCGGAACCGACGCACGTCCCGTAAAGGACTCCCTGCCTAAGTTCCAGGCTAACCGTGGCGGTATCCGCTTCGTGACACCACCGCAGCTGTCTGCTTACACAGGCGCAGTTGGCGTGTGGACTCCGGCAAATGATGTTACCGCAGCTGGTAACACCGGTACTGGTGACACGCTCAAGGACTCCTTGACTGTCACTGGAGCATCAGAAGTTAGCGCCACAACTGACGCTATCACTCTACAGCTCAAGATCGGTAACCTTCTGAGCCGTGCCTACCCAGAGCTAGTTGCTCGTCACAACGAACTTGCTCTAATCCAGCACGCTCGTCTCGCTGAGCAGACTCTTCTCGCCAAGATTGACTCGAATTCCACCCAGGTAACTTCGACCAGCACCATTGGTGTTGCTCGTGACTTCCTGGTTCAGGTTCGTCGTGCATCTGCTGCATACCGTAGCCGTCACCGTATCGCTCCTGATACACAGCTCCAGGCCATCATCCCCATGTGGGTAACTGAGGCCATGGCTGCTGACTTGACTCTCAACATGCCTGGGGACGACAACTTGTCCGTAGGTAAGGCTGAGATTCACGGAATGCTCGCCAAGCTGAATGTAACACTTACTGAGTCTTACGACCAGAACGTGTTCGGCGCACAGGGCACAGGGGCCATGGAGGAGTTCGCTAACACCTTCGAGTGGTACTTGTTCTCCGAAGGAACATTCTTGTTCCTTGATGGTGGAACTCTTGACATTGGTGTGGTTCGTGACTCCGGTCTCGTCTCCACCAACGACTACAAGATGTTCATTGAGACCTTCGAGGGCGTAGCCTTCGTAGGAATCGAATCGCTTGCTGTCACCTCGACCATCACGGTCAGCGGTGCAGCTGCAGCGCTCGCCACCTCGGTTGACTACTAAGTCACCCAGGTAACGTAACCAACTAACCCCGAGCTACGCTCAAGAGAAAACAGGAGTAGAACAACATGGCAAGATTTGAAGGTATCTTTGATGCCCCAGACCTGCAGGTTGCTCCCTGTGGACTCTTGAGCGTGGCCGGGGTGGTTACGTCCACAGACAATCCCAACAGTGAGGCTTGGATCAGAGGATTCGACACACTCACTAACTCTTCACCCACAATCCGCATTCTGTCCAATTCAAATGCCGCTGTCTCCAACGGCACCATCTTTGATGGCTCCGCCGTTCCCGCGTACTACAGCACCGAGCCGTTTTACGTAGAGATCGAGACCAAAAACACTGGCCAGAATCTCATGAACCACAACCCATTCGATGGGTATATTCTTACACAGCTCGAAGCCGCCTCTCAGAAGGCCGCTGAATACGAGCTGTGGATGGGGCAGGCCTCCAAGGCTCTAACCCCAGCGGGTACCGGTTACCTCACAGAGGCTGGCAAGGCTACCACAGTAACTACCGGAGGCTCAGCCCCGGACAAGGCACTTGCACTGCTGGAGCAGGGCATTGCCGACTCCCCTACGGGGGCTCGTGGAGTAATCCACATGACCCGCGATGTTGCCTCGGTCCTCGGATCGAAGCTCATGTACGAGGCCGACAGTCAGCTTGACGATGAGGCCTATGCAGTGACACGTCTCGGCACCTCAGTCGTTATCGGAAGTGGATACACAGGATCAGGCCCCACGGGCACTACCGGTGCCGCCGCTACCGCAACAAATAAGTGGATGTTCGCAACCGGCAGTGTCGGGGTAGTCCTGGGAGAGGCTCGTATTGATAACGAGTCACTTGCTCAAGGCTTCTCTCCTGCCACCAACGACTCCATTGTAAAGGCCTCCCGACCGGTGGCCGTACGTTTCGATCCATCCATCTGGCTTACAGCCCAGGTCACTTTGCCCTAGTCCTGTAAACTAGATACCTAACCAAGAAAGAGAACGAGGAAGCTAAATGGCAACTCAAGAGTACGCCGCCAGCATCCAGGGTGTCGCAATTCGCGCAACACGCCTAGACGCAACTGGCAACCTTCTCAACGGACCCGGGGACAGCTACACAACGTCTGCATTTATGCGCGTCTCGTTCACTCCGGAGTACGAAGAGGGCGATGAAATCACAGAGAAGTCCGCGAACGGTTCCGTATGCGTAACCTACAAGTCGCCGGACACTCTGAAGCGCATTACCATGGAAGTAGCAATCTGCGAGCCCGACACCGAGCTTACCAGCCTGCTTTCCGGTGGTCTTCTGCTTCGCAAGAACCTGGGAACATTCGCTGACCAGAACGTTAAGAGCATCGGTTGGGCCTCGCCCGCTATCGGTGACGACCCCTCCGGTAATGGTGTGGCTCTAGAGTCCTGGTCCCTAGCCATCAAGGATGGCAAGAAGGCCGCAAATCTTCCGTACTTCCACTGGATTTTCCCGTATGTGAAGCTACGTCAGAGCGGTGACCGTGTAATCGAGAACGGCCTTCTGGCCAACACATTCGAAGGCTACGGTCTTGGTAATGATGCTTTCGGTACTGGACTTGACGAGAGATGGGAATGGCCGATTTCAACAAACCGTCCATACTCATTTGCACGCGCCGCGTGGGCTCCGTTAGGTTTGTCTGGGTTCTACACATGGCACGGCGAGCTAGTCGGAGCCATTGAAAATGTAGAAGGTTCTGGAACCATGGCCACAATCACCACCTCACTGCCACATGAGTATGAAGTCGGTGACCGTGTATCCGTAACACCAGTTGCGGCCACCACTCTTGTGGGGACATTCGTCATCACAGGAGTGCCAACTGGTACGACATTCACGTACGCCAGTGAAGTTACAGTCGCGTCTGCTACTGACACTGGGACCACTTCGGTCCCAGCAGGCTCTCGTGCAGTGACTGAACTCCCAGATGGGACCGTTGATGATGACTTCAACGTTCCTGGTAACGTTGACTACGTGTCTGATGAAGATACCGACACTGTAGTAAACTCCGACGAGGACCCGACCTCCTAGTCAGTGATTAGTTAATATCAGTAGGCGGCACTACTAGTTTCTACTAGAGTGCCGCCTATTGGTCTAAACAGAGAGATACGAATATGGCTGGACTGTGGGTACTACCCTCCGATCTTCCTAACGGGCTCGACACCTCCTACGAGGCTTTGGCCGCGTGTGAGGCTGCATCGTTTATTTTGTGGGGGCTCTCCGGACGTAAGTTCTCTGGTCTCCAGCTCGTCACAGAACGCTACGGCCACACCTTTCCCGGTGTAACAATGCGGATGGCGCAGCTGGGACTTCTATACGCGTCCGTCAGTGAGGCCAGTCTCGCCTTCCCTAGCTTCGCCGCAGACTTCTCAAATCGTCTGCGTCTCCGGGGTCGCCCCATCCGCTCTATTGACAGCGTCACAAGTGTAGCCACTGGGCTTGAGATTTCCTCCGACCGGTACTCCTTGGAAAACCACACCACTGTGGTCTTCAGCTTCGCATTAGTTGAAGAAGTTGAGATCACATACACCTACGGAACCCCCGCGCCTGCAGCCGGTCGTATGGCTGCACGGACACTTGCAGAGCAGTTCGCCATGCTCTGGGGTGGCCAAGAGGATAAGTGCGCCCTTCCGGATCGTGTCACTAATGTCACGCGCCAGGGTGTGTCATGGGTTCTCCTGGACAATCAAGACTTCATTGCGGAACTCCGCACCGGTATCTACTCTGTAGACCTGTTTTTGAAGACAGTCAACCCGCATAAGGCTACACGCCCCGCTAAAGTTTTCTCTCCTGACGTTCCTAGAGGTCGCAGACCTAATCCTCTCGGATAGCTCAAAAATACACTATAATGGAACGAGACAAATTGTCTCGAATGAAAGGAACACACCATGGCAATGACTAATTTCACCGCCGCAGACATGCCCGGCCACAGTAAGGCTGACGCTAAGACTGACAAGAAGGCCAAATCTCCTAAGGAATCTAAGGCCGAGACCGCTCCGGTTGAGACCCTAGAGGCTGAAGTAGTTGCGGACGCACCCAAGACTGAGCCGGTTGACGACTCTGCAGAAGAGGAGCAGGACGCTCCTGAGACTGAAGCCCCCGAGACTACAAACAAGTCTGACGCATCCTAACTCGAATTGAGGCCACACCGTGGCTATGAACATAAATGACTATTCTGTCTCTGATGGGGTCCTAGACCTCAAAGAGTTCATGGATCGGGCCCTGGAGACCCTTGTGGGCGTGTATGCGCGTGCAGGGGTCCCACTGCCTGAACGACGCTTCTGGTCGCTCCAGCAGCCTGCAGAGGACTGTGAGCAGGCCGTGGTGTCTCTCATCCAGATTTACTTGGGTGTCCCGGGCGACCAGGCGAACCGCCCACAGCAATGTCAGACGGCACCATTCAGTGCAGTTTTAGAGATAGCAGTTACTCGTAGTTACCCTCTCGGAGTAAACGGCAAAGCTGTGGCCGCGTCGGATATTATCCAGGCCTCTGGGGCCTCTGCAGCCGATGTTTGGATTCTCGGGCAGTCCGCAGCTGACTTTGATGCAGGGACCGATGGTATCCCCGGGCTAGGTGTTATCGCAACCGTATCCCCGAGGGGACCCTCAGGTGGGATGCAAACCGTAGTGATGCAACTGACTCTGGCGGTTATGTAGTCGTGGGTATAGGTTTTTACGTAGACTTTAATATGTCACTAGTTGACTTCCATGAGCCTCAATTTGATCACTTCAAAAACGCTCCTCGGGGGGAGATTGGTCGGGCTATCGAAAAGAATATCGGTATTCCAATTCTCTTGGCCGCTAAGCGTCAGGTTGGGGTAGATTCTGGCCAGTTGATGAATAGTATTCAGCTGATTCACAGACGAGTTGGGGCCTACCAAGAGTTGGTCATCGAATCTGAAAACAAAATTGCTCTTCTACATCACGAGGGAACCCGTCCCCACAGCATAACCGCAGGTCCAAAGATGCTTCGATTCTCCAGCAGAGGTCGAACGGTCTATACGCACCACGTAAACCACCCAGGAACCCGACCAAACAGGTACCTTACCGACAATCTCTACCTAGCGTACGTCTAGTACAATAGTAGAAGCCAGATCAACTGGTCTGGCAGTGACAAATAATCAATACACACCACAGAAAGATGAACAACATGGCTAACAACAAGAAAAGGTTCAAGGACTTCGGAGGGGCTTCAGATACCCCCGCGGCTCCGCTAAGTTTTGCCCTCTACGGCGAGACATTCGATGCCGTTCCCAAGGTTCAGGGCAAGATGCTTATTGAGCTAGTGAAGAAGGCCGACTCGGAGGACTCCGGGGCAGCTGCAGAAATGATTTTGAGCTTCTTCGAAGATGTACTACTCCCTGAGAGCTACACCCGATTTGATGCGCTCATCACCAGTCCGGACAAGGTGGTAGAGGTTGACACTCTGGCCGAAATTGTCGGCTGGCTCATGGAGGAGTACACGAACCGCCCGGAAGAGCGACCCGAGAGCTAATAACTTGGGCCACAGAACTGTGGCCCTACATCAACGGTAAGGCGTTGATGAGTGGATTAAACCTGAAAGAGATGGAGGCCAGTGACATGCTAGATGTTGTCCACTACCTCTTTGAGGACGATAATCACTATGTTAGCGAGGAGTCTGCGAAATCCCGATCCGGTATCCGGGTTGCAATCTACTCCAGTATGTATGGCACTACATATTTGTATCCATTCAATGACAGCAAGATTGCAAATTCTCGGGCCTACGTAGATGATGCGGAACTCGGCGCATCTGATCTTCCAGAACCATTCAACCCAGCTAAGGAACAGCCCACCAAGGCGTTTGTTCCGACATCCGACTTTGACCCTGAAGCACAGACACCGTTTTCTGGGCTAGACGGGCCAATGAGCTAATGAACATTACAGGAGAGGAGGTGCTCGCGTGGCCATAGGAAATATCGGTACGGCTCGCGTTATAGTCCGCGCTATTACACGACCCATCAAGAAAGATATTCAGCGTGGCTTCGCGGGTGCCAACTCAACGGTAAAGAAGGCTGGAAATAACTTGGGGAGAACATTCTCTGAGGGATTCCAAAAGGGCCACGGAAATATTTTCAAGAAGCTCATTAATGGTATTCGATCCCTGGGCCAAGAGTACGACAAAGCTCGCAGAGCATTCTCCGATCTGAACCGTACTGCGCAGTGGATGACCACCATTATTTCGACCCTAATTGGAGGCGTTTCTGCTCTGATAGGGGCTATAGGTGCCTTAGGTGGAAACGCGCTGGGCGCGGCCAGCAGTGTTCTTGTGCTCGGAAACGCACTGTTCTCTATCGCTGCGGGTGCAATTGCCGCTAAACTTGCGCTGGGCGGGGTCGGTAAAGCCGTCTCCATGCTCAACAACCCTAAGGGCGGAGGCGGAGGCGGTGGCTCTGCAGCGATGCTCCAGGCTATCGAAGCCGCAGAACGGTCTCTGTCTCGTACTATCGAGCGCAACCGTGAACGTCTGCTTAACGCGAACAACACTCTCCGCAAGGCGCAGCTTGCACTCAACAAAGCTATCAAGGAGGGCCGCGAGGAGATTCAGCAACTTGGATTTGACTCCGAAGACGCTGCCCTAGCTGAGCAGCGTGCCGCTCTTGAGTTGGAGAAGGCACGTATTTCTCTGGCCAGGGCCCAGGACCTCCCCCCAAACTCACGCGTACGCCAAGAGGCTGAACTAGCCTACCAGGAATCTGAACTCAACTACCGTAAGGCAAAGGACAGGGCTGCAGACCTTGGCAAGGAGCAGGACCGCCTCGCTCGTACTGGCGTGGCGGGCACCAGGTCTGTTATGGCAGCTACAGATGCTCTAGCTCGTGCTGAAGCCGCTAAGTCCAAGGCGATTCGTGATGGTCTTCGAGACCAGACGGATGCTGAGATGGCTTTGAAGGACGCTAAAAATAAAAAAAGCGGTGGCGGTGGCGGTGGAGGCCAAAACCCGTATGAAGGCCTAAACGCTGCACAGATCAAGTTTGCCGACTTCATTTCTGGCCTGAAGCCCCAGTTTGACGCGCTATCTGAAATTGCCGCCAACAGCTTCCTCCCTAGGCTGCAAGAAGCCATCGAAACTCTGATGGACAAGGCCTACCCAGTAGTTGCTAAGGGCATCGGCCTTATGGGCGCAGCTATGGGGGACGCAGCTATTGCGCTTGCTAACGCCATAACCACTACTAGAAACCTTGCGAATCTGGACAAGCTGTTTGTGACTTCAGCTCCGTTACTGGTCACTATCGGTGAAATTCTGGGCAAGGTGTGGGGCATCATGCTCTCGCTACTCAACGCCGTGGCTCCGATGGCTCAACGATACTTCGACTTCCTTCTTGACAGATTGACCAGATTTGATAATTGGATGAAGTCCATAAAGGGCAACAACTCCATGAGCGAGTTCTTCGGTAAGGCTGAAGTTGCTGCCGCTCAGTGGGGCAGAATTATTGACAACATCTTCGGAGGATTTGGGGGGATGATTACCGCCAACCTCGGTCCTGGGACCGGAGGTCAATACCTTCTGGACTGGCTAGAGAGGGCCACAGGTAAGTGGGACGGATTAAACGACACCACAGAGGGGGCCGCAGAGCTGAAGGCCAATTATCAGACGATGGCCGTCAACGCACAGAAGATGCTGTCTTCGATTGGTGCTCTCCTCGACGAATTCATCACACTAGGCCAGAACAAGTCTATCGGAAAGACATTTGATATTCTAGCTGAGGGTGCCCCAAATTTGGGCAACATTCTCGATAAGTTCGCTGATGCCGGTCCCAACATGGCTGAAGTTATTGTCACTTTGACTGAGATTCTTGATCTATTCCTTGACTCAGCAACCGCCCAGGCATTCTTTGACACATTGAATCTAGGATTCACGGCGATCAAAAACTTCATGGAACAGCCGTGGGTCCAGAAAATTGTTGAGTTTGCAGCGCCGATTGCTGGTGTAGCCTTGGCTCTTGGGGCGATCACTAAAGCCGCTATGTTTGGAAAGCTAGTTGTCGGCGGCTATCTCGGTATGCTTGTAGACGGAGCCAAGAAGGCACTAGCTCTCGCCGGGGGATTAAAGAAAGCTGCACTAGCCTCTTGGGGCTTCCTGAAGAGTCTTGTAGCTAATGCTAAGCAAATGGTCATCAACACAGCATTGTGGGTCAAGGACGCTGCAAAAACAGTCGCGTCTACAGTAGCTAAAGGTGCAGCTGCAGCCATAAACGGAGTTGTAACTGCAGCTCAATGGCTCTGGAACATCGCTGTCTCGGCCAACCCCATCGGCCTCATCATCCTAGCTATTGTGGCGCTCGTCGCGGCTATCGTACTGCTTATCACGAACTGGGACAATGTGGTCAAGTTTGTTACTGATATTTGGGACGGTTTTGTGGGCTGGTTCATGGGCATCATGGACGGGCTTCTCGAATGGTGGGACGGTGTTTGGTCCGGATTCATGGGCTTCATCACCGACACTATCGACAACATCATCTCGTGGGTGCAAGACAACTGGGGCCTCTTGCTCTCGCTCATCATCGGACCTATTGGCCTCATCATTCAGTGGGTAGTTGAGCACTGGGGAGAAATTCTTGAATTCTTCGAAGAAGTCTGGAACAACGTTGTCACATTCTTCACTGATGCTTTAGCAGGGTTTGTTGGTTTTTGGGTTGACTCCTGGAACAACGTCCTCAAGCTCGTTACCGATGTCTGGAACAATGTCCTCAAATTCTTCACGGACATCTGGAACAACATCAAGAAGTTCTTCTGGGATGCTCTAATCGCTTATGTGACATTCTGGAAAGACACTTGGGATGGAATTTCTGACACAGTTTCTGACATTTGGAACGGGATTCTAGGGTTCTTCAAGGATGTCTGGAACAACATCAAGAAGTTCTTCGAAGATGCTCTCTCCAACTTCACCAAGGGTTGGGATATTGTCTGGAATAGAATTTCTGATACAGTTTCTGACATTTGGAACGGGATTCGAGACGGCATCAAGGATGTCTGGAACAACATCAAGAAGTTCTTCGAAGATGCTCTCTCCAACTTCACCAAGGGTTGGGATATTGTCTGGAATAGAATTTCTGATACAGTTTCTGACATTTGGACGAATATTGAAACATTCCTATCCGATGCTTTTGGCACAGTGGAGGACCTGTGGAACGGGTTCTGGGAGGGCCTAAGTTCTACAGTGAGCGATATCTGGACTAATATCGAGGGATTTGTGAAGGACGCTTGGAACAACATTATCGGGTTCATTGAGGGTGGAGTAAACGGCGCAATTGGTTTGATCAACGGATTGACCAGCGGTGTGAATGATGCCACAGCCGGGGCCCGGTCTGTAGTGCCTGCCATTCCAAGAATCCCTAAGTTTACAATTCCAAGACTAGCTGACGGCGCAACTGTCTTCCCGTCCAGAGGTGGTAGTATTGTAAATGTGGCTGAAGCCGGTAAGCCGGAACGTATCGAGCCACTTGACGAAGACGGACTATCCAAGAGAGACAGAGCCCTCATCACATTCCTAGCGGGTGGTGACGGTGGAGGAACGACCATCAACGTATACGGAGCCCCAGGGCAGAATGTACAGGAGCTTGCTCAAGAAGTGTCGCGCATCATCTCCTTCAGGATGCGAAAGGGCTCAGCATAGTGGCACGCGTAAATTTACTCTATAACCCATCATTCAGACTGGGCACTGCTGGCTATGATCCGGTGAACGGTGCAACCATCGTCGTTGACAGTGTTCAGGGGTCCTATGGCCCCGGGGCCCTAGAAGTCACCAAGAGTGGTGACAACGGATCAGGAGTCACTATCTCTGATCCTGTTTCAGTGGTCTCTGGCCTGCCTTACGCCGCATCAGCCTATGTACGACTACCTAAAACTCTCCCAGCTAGTGAGGGCGCTGGGCTTTCTCTTTCAGTCGAGTGGCGAAACTCAGTAAACTATCCAATAAGCATCTCAACCACACTGGTATACAACCTAGAAGACGATAACGAGTGGGTCCGACTGTCCGGAGTGTGGGAGGCTCCTGTAGGGGCCACTGTCGCGTATTTCTCGATCTCTCAAGACCTGGGTGGTACTCCGCTCGCCAAATTCCTTCTCGACGCTCTCCTCTTCGAGCAGGCTAACTATGTAGGCGGGTACCTAGACAATCTCGGTCAAGCAGAAGAGAACCGCATTGTCAACAAGGCTCTGACCAAGCCCTCTCCAGTAATTTTCAATGGCCTAGAATTGAACGCTGATGTCATCCTCAATGAGATGATCTTCAACACCATCGACGAGGATGGCGTGATCTGGATTTGCACCGGAATTGAGGGCTGGTGGGGACAAGCCAACTCCGAATCTCCTAACATCCCTCGCGGTACTGAGGACGGCTCTTATGACGTGTCTGGTCGATACCAAGCCCGACTGATAACGCTCACTGGAGTGTTTTACCCCCCGGACCGTGAGACTCTCGGAGCGGCCAGAGACCACATCGTAGCGGCCACAAACCTTGTACGAGGGGGCGGGTGGCTCCGAACGAACGAAAGCCCCACGCGGGCCGCATACGTACGTCTATCCGGACAGCCGCAGTTCAGTACAGTGAACGCACGTGGCCGAACAGAGTTTAGTATCGGCCTCCGCGCCGGAGACCCCATCAAATACGAATGGAATGACTCTGACCCGGACGGCTACACAGTGTTCGAACTAACTGCCGCAGACTCTGACGGCACGTTGATTAATATCGGTACTGCAGATGTTACGGGATTTATTAAAATGACCGGGCCTCTAGGAGCAGACTCCAAGATATACAACTCTCTGACCGATGAGACGCTGACTCTGGCGTTGCCTCTTCGCGGCCAGGGTCTCGTAGGTGAGATTACTGAGGTCAGTGCCTTGTACGGTATCGCAACCCTGCGCACTCTTGAATCAACGAATCTCACTGAGGGAGATTTTATCACAGTGGCCGGATCAGGTGGAGGGTACGACACGGTGGGAGACCCGGTGGTTGTTCTCGCGGCATCTAATGTGTTCCCGTATAGTTTCAGTTTCAGAGCGGCCATGGAGGATGAAGAGAGAATTTCAGGGTTAGGCTCGGTCTCTCTGGCGTACGATGACGTTCTAGTGGTTGACACCTACAATCGTTCTGTGTCCCTGAATGGCTCAAGTGTTGGTCATCGGTCCAAGTTGAAGACTATGACAGACTGGCTGAAGTTTGCTCCTGGAGAGAACATTCTTGAATTCATCGACGGAATTGACAGAATAAATATCATTGCGAAGCAGTTTGATGGGACTTCCGCCACACTGTACTCTGAGGATGTTCACTACCTTATCCCCTCTGAGACTGTAGCTGTTAGCCTCAGTGAGGAAGTTAATTTGAGCCAAAAAGTTCTAACTAACAATGTAGCCACACTCACCACAGAAGAGCCTCACGGATTCTCTATCGGAGATGTTATCGATGTAGGCTCTATTGAGAATTCTGTGGCCACTCAAAAATCTGCCACCACCTCGGTAGCTACCATCACAACAAAGGAAGACCACGGCATTAGCCCGGAAGACGTGGTCGAGGTGGGGCTCCCTATTACTGCATCAATGACCAAGAAGAAGCTAGCATCTAACACGATCACGATCACCACTGCTGTCGGAAACGGCTTCTCTTCCGGGGACTCCGTGACAGTCGCTCTCCCTGTGTCCTCCTCTGTGGTTCGGAAGAGGGTGGCATCCAACCAGGTGACACTGTCCACGTCAGGGGCGCACCACGTTTTGGCTGGAGATTCTGTGAGCGTGGCCCTACCAACTATCGCAAGTGTGGTTAACAAAGCACGCTCCGGGTCAAACGCCATTCTGACTACAGAAACCCCGCACGGATTCTCCACAGGGGACATTATGGAGGTGACTCTGCCCACAAGTGCATCACTGACCAACGCACGTTCTATGGCGGGCAGTGCTGGAGGCTACCTTGTGACTCTCAATACTGTGGCGAACCACGAATTCACTGAAGGGGATCGCATTACAGTGGATATTGGAGTCCCTCACACGAAGACCGTCACCGTTCGTTCGGCATCTTCATCATCATGCACCCTGACGATAGGCGCAAGTCACGGATTCAAGGTTGGGGAGCGTATTTTTGTGGACGGGGTCGATGCACGATTCGACGGTACGTTCTACATTACAACTGTTGCCTCATCTACGGTCACGTACGCCAATGACGGGGCCACCGTTTCTTCTACAGGTTCGGGCGGTTCCATAGAGAATCTAAGTATTTCAGTGGGCTATAATGGTAGTAAGGTGGTAAACTCTGTGGCTGCGAAATCTTTCACATTCTACGACTGGGACCAGGACGAAGCAAGTAGCAGCACCACCCCCGGGACGGGAGCCACCCTTATCAACAATACTAACGTCGCCTTCAGTGGCACAAAGACACTCCTAGAGGCCACAGGCGCTCTACTCAAGTACACCTACGGAGGGAGCTAGACCATGGCAAATGTTGGTTTTAACTCCCCTGCTACAACCTCTGGGTATACTGCCGGGAACATGTACTCGGATGGTATCAGTCTGCCGACTGGTCGTGCGATGTACAATGGGTCTACTGCGGCTCTCATTACTGCTCTTTTTGTTTATGTCGGTAGTACTGGTGGTACTCGATATGGAGTTAGATTTTCACTGGGCTCTGCAACTACCGGAACATTTAATGTCCCTTATCAGAGTGCCTCCACCGGGTCAGGGTATCACGCCACAAACCACTGGCTTGTGAATGGTGGAACGACGAGAATTACCGTATACAACAAGCCATCAGGCCCACTCTATTTCGGTCGCAGCGGTGGAGGAGTTGTTCAGGGTCCCACTCGCACGTGGGCTGGAAGGTTGGCCGGAGCCTACACAGTACTTCAGGCCCCCAGCGCCCCCCGCTGGGTAAATGCAACTCCTCACTCCACATCCTCAGGACGAATTGACCTGACATGGTCTGCCCCGGCATATAACGGAGACACTGCAATTACCGGATACGTTGTTCAGACTTCCGGAGGATCATACCTGGGGACCACCTCTGGAAGATCGTTCGCAGTCACTGGACTAACTCCTGGGTCGTCCTATAGTTTTCGGGTTGCGGCCAGCAACGCAGTAACAAATGCTGCGGGAACATACTCTGCTGTATCCTCAAACTCTTCCGCTGTAATTGCCCCAGGAGTTCCCACTGCTCCGAGAAGTCTCTCTGCGAGCGCCCACTCCTCTGTGGCCGGAAGAGTCAACCTATCCTGGACTGCACCGAGCGTCTCAGGAGCTGGAGGAATTAAGGGGTATTACGTATACCGGAATGGGGCCCAGGTAGGCACTACAACCAGCACATCGTATTCGGTTAGCGGTGGCTCCCAGCACACCAACTACTCATTTTACGTCCGTGCCAGAAACAACTTCTCGAACTACAACGGAACTGCGGGTCCGGCCTCTAACACCGAATATGCTGTTGCACCCGGGGTTCCTTCTGCTCCTAGGTCATTCTCTGCGAGTGCACATGCAAGTTCTTCGGGGAGAGTGAATGTCTCGTGGACTGCCCCATCCACTACCGGTGGCTCCATCACGGGATACAAAATTTATGCGGCTGGTTCATACAACAAGACGGTAAGCGGAGGGACAACATCCTCGTATGTCTCTGGGCTGACCCCAGGGACAAACTATTCGTTTGTCGCTTATGCCACAAACGCCTACGGGCAGAGCGCATCCTCCAATGCAAACACCGCAGTTGCTCCAGGTGTTCCGACTGCTCCGAGAAGTCTCTCTGCCACAGCGAGCACTTCTGACTCCGGGGTGATCGATCTGTCCTGGACAGCTCCATCAGTTCCCGGTACCGGAGGAGTGGTGGGGTACTACATCTACCGAGACGGTAGCGGAGGCTCTACATGGACGACTAGCGGAACGGGCACCACATTCTCAACACCTGCTCAGACAGATCACGTCAGTTACTCGTATACAGTTCGGGCTAGAAACTCATTCTCAGAAGCCAATGCTACTGCAAGTCCAGACTCAAATTCGGACTCTGCAGTAGCTCCAGGGGCACCGACTGCTCCGCGCACCCTCGTAGGAGAGGCTGATGCTGGTGTGGCGGGAAAGGTTGACCTGACCTGGCAGACCCCCACTACAACTGGTGGTACGATCACTGGGTACCGCATCTACGTAGACGGAACACTTACTAAGACCACTACAGGAACAGGCACAAGTACTAATATTCTTGGTCTCAACACTGGCCAGACATACGCATTCACCGTCACCGCACGAAATGAAATTGCCGTTGCAGAGGGCTCCGAGAGTGTAGCCTCCAACTCTGTCAACGTTATGGCTCTTGGAATTCCTGAGCTGGAGTCGTTTACTATCTCGCTAGACCCTGCTGTTTCAGGTCGTGCCATTCTGACGTGGCCAGACGGAACCGGAGGTACCATCACAGGCTACTCAATTATTGATGTAACCGACCCGGGGTCTAAGGTCCTAATCGGCCAGGTCGTGGGTAACATCTTCATTGTTGATGACATCCTCCTAGGCTCTACGCGGACCTACACCGTCAGAGCAAGAAACACCTATACGGACACACTCTCTGGCGACGCTGGCCGAGGTGGAGATGAAGCCCCGTATAAATCTACAACGCCTACACAAAACACGACTCAAAGTACTGCAGCTACTGAGGCTGTCTCCGACACCACCAACGTAGGTATTAATGGTACCTACACAGTCAATATTGCCACATCTACTACATTCGGGTACTCGAAGTCCCTACCTAATCTATCTAGCGGTGTTGTTACACCTATTCCTGGGGCTCTCGCAGATACAGCACAGAACCTAACTAGTGAGGTGTTTAATGGGACATTTGTCATCTCAGTCCCCTCGTACAACACTATTACGTATAGCAAGACTGGGGCAAATATCTCGTTGAGGTTTGTTTCCGGAGGAGAGTTGACAAACAACACAAATACCAGGCTCGCTGGGACGTATACAGTTGTGTCTGTCCCGGATACGGACTCCTTCACATATAACAGTCCAGGCCTAGCTGTCTCGTCTACTTCCGTCCCCGAGAACGCCTCTCCGGGGAAGTCTACGATAATCTCTAACACTTCAAATGCGATTTACAACAGTGTAGGAGCCGTGATTCTAGATATTACTGTAGACACCATCTCATACGCAAACACTAACGACAACGTTCCTTCCAAGATTGCGTCTGGGTCCGTTACGGACACCACTAACAGGGACAAATATAACACGTCCTCAGTGGTGGTGGACGAGGTGACAGGTCCCCGGTCATTTACATACACAGTTCCTGGTGCTGTCTCACGCGATTTCACAGAAATTATCGACCCTCCCCAAGGAGAAGTTGTGCGTCTTGTCTCCCCCGGAGTTGTTGAGATTCGCTACCGATCCGGATGGGTCGGATAGTTCTCCAGTATAATAGGATTAGATTTCAGGTCAAAGAAAATTTTTACAGAGGAGAGAAGTAATGGCACTACCAACAATAAAGTGGATCGGATCGCCCCACTACTACAAGAGGAGCGTCTTCCCGAAGAAGCACATCACCCTGCACTGGATGGTTGGCTTCCTTGCGGGCACGGACGTTGTGTTTCAGAGGAACGGATTTGGTTCGTCACAGTACGGAATCGAAGGCACCAAAATTCACCAGTACGTCAAGGAGAAAGACTACGCATGGGCTGACGCAAACACGTACAGCAACACGAACGGCGTATCCATCGAGCACGCCGGTGGGTATATCCGAAACGGCAAGCGGGTCAAGCCATCCACGACCACCCACGAGACTTCAGCTCAACTGTGTGCCGATATCGCCAAGCGCCACAAGATGGGTCGCCTTGTAGTTGGCAAAAACCTCTACCGCCACTCAGACTGGATCAGTACTCAGTGCCCCGGCACTCTCGATGTCGAGTGGATTGCTCGACGCGCCAACGAAATCAACGGCGCGAAGCCAACGGTTCGTGAAGGCTCCAAGGTCAACATTGCTCAGGCTCTTCAGCTTCAGGGCTGGTTGGCCCGTGACTACGACTCGAAGGCGTACTGGCGGGACTTGCAGACGTGGGGTATCCGTGACGGGTTCTACACTGGAAAGCACGACAGCATCCCCGGACCGCTCACCTTCGCGTCAGAACTGAAGACGTGGGAGAAGTACCTCAAGCCGAAGCCTGCCCCGGAGGCGAAGGTGGCCTACACGCGACTACCGAAGCCGGTAGACATGATTGCCACGAAGGGCACCGAACTCCAGAACGTCAAGACCGGCAAGGTGGTCAAGGCCTATCCGGCCATGTTCCGGTTCGATGCTGTAGGTCTCGCCACGTACGAAGGCAAAATCTTCTACATGACGGAGTACAGCTTCGCCAAGGCAGACAAGGATGGCAAGCCAAAGGCAGCGAACGGATTCCCAGAACTTACCGTGAAGGAGTACGTGGAGCCTGTGGAGCCGCCGAAGCCGGAGCCTGTGCCCGAGCCTGAGGTAACATACGCTCGACTCCCCAAAGAGAAGGAAGTTGTTGCGCCGAAAACCATCTCCCTCGTGGACGTGGAGACAGGGAAGAAGATCAAGTCGTACCCCGCAGAATCCCGGTTCGATGTGGTGGGTACTGCGACTTTCGAAGGTGTCGTTTACTACATGACCGCCTACTCATTTGCGGACGCTGATAAGGACGGTGAGCCGAAGGCCAACAACGGATTCTCGACCACCGAGGTGAAAGACTACGTGGAACCAGAACCTGCCCCGGAGCCCGAACCTGAGCCCGAACCTGCCCCGGAGCCCGAACCAGAACCAGAACCTGAGCCGGAGCCCGAACCTGCCCCGGAGCCGGAGCCCGAACCTGCCCCGGAGCCCGAACCAGAACCAGAACCTGAGCCGGAGCCCGAACCTGCCCCGGAGCCNGAGCCCGAACCAGAACCTGAGCCGGACGATGAAATTCCAAACTGGTTTATCCAGTTCTTGATGACCATCATGGACGCGATCACCGGGTTCCTCAGCAGGAACAAGAAGTAGGAGTCTAGACAACTCAGTGTGGCTGTGAGCCTCTATAATAAAGAGAGGCTCACAGCCCGCACAACAAAGACAGACAGATGAAGACTAACAAGACACGAAAGAGGTGGACATGCCTGCACAACAGGTAGAACTTGCCCCGGCATACCGGTACTACACAGCCGACCTCTTGACCAATGAGATCATCTCAGAAATTCCGTTTAGAGGTGTGTCCTGGGGACGCGCCTTGAAGGGGGCCGGAGCATTTTCCGGAAAGATTCCTGTCATCGAGGCCACAAAGTCTTTGGGGCTCTACGAAAACACTATGCCGGGAAAAACCGCGCTGTTTGTTGTGCGCAACGGCATCTGTGTTTGGGGTGGAATCATCTGGTCCCGTGAATACGATGTCGTCTCCAAGGACCTCTCAGTCTCTGCCTCAGAGTTCACAAGCTACTTCCACCACCGCAAGATTTGGAAGACCTGGAACCACGCATTTGGTGCGACTCTTGAGATCACCGGGGGGACCGGAAAAGTCACATTCGACTACGGCTCCACTACTCCGGTGTTCCCTGGAAGTTCAATTCAAATTGAGTTCGATGAACCCGAAGACTACAGATACGATGGCCACTATCGCGTGGCAGGCTCTCCTCCGCCTACCTTAGCTGGGTTCAATATCATAGACGGCAACAGCGTGGCAGACATCCTTAGTGTTGAGGTAATCAGCGGTATTGCATATATCACAACAGTTGGACACCACAAATTTAATACAGACGATGTTGTGACTATTGCATCGTCCGAAGGTGCACCATTTGACGGCTCTTTCCAAATATCGCTAGTCCAAGGGGCAAGCAGTGACCTATTTACCTACCCGGTAAGTAGTGGCGATGTCCCCAGAAAATCCGCCTCAGGCACTGCAGCACGACCCACACCGGAGGGTGTATATCCTCGAACCACAGTCACGGTCCGTCTAGACACGTACGACTACGTACGAAATTTGATTGACTCCGTGTTCTCCGATTTCGTGGGGACCCAATTCCCTAACACATATATCGAACCGGGGATCAACTACCAACTGGATGCCGTAAAGAAAGAGCTATCCCTCGGGGCCGCAACAATCACTACCGATGTAGATCACGGTCTTACTGTCGGTCAGGCCGTAGTCATCCGAGACGTGGGGCCTCAGTTTGACGGGGAGCACGAGGTTCTTGCTACCCCAGCTAAGAACGAGATTATGTACTCTGCCGGTGGAGACATGGTGAACACTCCTATAGCGCCCAACTTCGAGGTCATCACACGAGTAGGACTGGCCAACCAGGTCGCTACCATAACCACAAACACCCCACATGGGTTCATCGTAGGCAACTCTGTGGCTGTGTTTGTAGGATACGAACTCTCGGATTTTAATGGGAAGCAACGCATTAAGAAAGTCCTCTCTCCGAGTATTTTTCAGTACGATGTCTACAGTTACAACACCATCCAAGAGCATACACTGGCGAACGCTATTGTGACCAGTCTCTCGGGGGACTTCGGCATCCAGGCCGCGAGCATCTCTGGGAACGTAGCCACCCTTACCACAGACGCTGTCCACCCGTACACTGTCGGAACATCTATCACAGTGGCCAACACCGTGCGCAAGTTTCAAATTGTAGAGAAGGCTCTGGACGCACCTAACTCCCTAGCTACAGTTAAAACTTCTGTGCCACACGGATTCCAGACGGGTCAAAGCGTAGAACTCGCTGGTCTTAAGGATACCTCGACTGTTACTGACCGACAGACGACCACATCTTCAGCAACATTTACTACGAAGCAGATGCACAACTTCAAAGTTGGAGACCCGCTTACTATCTCCGATATGGTAGATTCGTACGCTATTGTGAGTAAAAAAATCACGTCTAACGTAGCAAGTCTGACTACAGACTACACCCACAATATGTTCTCTGGAGACACCCTACAGGTGTCAGGACTCGTTGATTCTTATGCCGTGACCAAAAAGGCTCTGCTAGAGGGGGTGGCAACTCTCACCACGAGTGCGACCCACAACGTGTCTGTGAACGAGACAGTCGTTATTACAGGACTCAGCGACTCGTCCACAGTGTCTAGTCTATCCGCGCAAGACGGCATCGGGATTCTTACACTGTCTGCCCCGCACAACTTCCTAGAAGAGCAAGAAATTACGGTCTCCGGGGTGGGCGCACCCTTTGACGGTACTGTCACTGTTCTCTCTACCACTGCCACTCGTATTCTGTTTCAAATCGACAACAACGACGCAACCATCTTGCCCTCCCGCAGTTCTGGAACAGTTTCTAGCCCTGAGAGCTACTTCAATGGTGAATATACTGTGTCTGATGTCTCATCTAAAACGATCTCCTATATTCGAGTGGGGTACAACATCACCTCGCGGGCCGACGCAGGGACTGTGTTTGTAGACAGCATTCTGAACGGAACATTCACGGTCACTGCCTCCACGTCCACCACAGTAGAGTACTCCAGAACAGCAAATAATATGCCAGCTGTGGTTGTGTCACCCCCGATTGAGGAAGAAATCCCTCCAGCGGTGGTCGGGGTCTACGGTGTATTCTCTGGTGTGTACACAGTGTCCAATATTACACGCAACACATTCACTATTCCTCGTGCAGGACTTAGAGCAAAATCTAGTAAAGTACCGGCCTCGGGTCTGGTCAGTGTAGAGAGCATCTTCAACGGCTTCAGGTCAATTACCGCAGTAACCTCTGACACCTTCTCATTCACAATGACCGCAATCAGTAACCAGCTTGAAAACTCTCCATTAATGCAGGCTACGGTATCTGAACACGGCCTCTTCGATGGTGACTATACGGTCTCTGCTGTCGGTGTCGGCGGTCGAACCTTCAGCTACGTTCTACCCTGGGATGATCTTCCTGAGGCCCCAGTACAGACTTACGGATCAGCTGTCGTCTCCCCGGTGGCTGTCGTGGGGACCTATGGGCCCTATCCCGGGAATTCTGATATTGGTGTTCAGTTCTCTTCCAAGAGATATTCTGGGATTAATGTTACGCCGATGTCCTATCGTGGCTTTGAACTGAAGACTGTGGGAGAGGCCCTAGATTCCTACTCAGACAGTATTGACGGATTTGAGTATCGCATCGACTGCACGTACGATCCAGAATTGGACCAGTTCATTAAGACATTCGTACTTTTGCCTATTGACTTCCCTAACGCTCCTCCAGTGGGCGAGATTTCTCCTATTGAGCGTTTCGGTGCTGAGAAACTGGTGTTTGAGTATCCAGGAGGTAGCATCTCCAGTATGACCGTATCGGAGTCTGCCGAAGATTCAGCTACGCGATTCTTTGCTGTCGGTGAGTCTGATCTTGGACCTGATGTAGGACCTAACATGTCCATCGCGTCCGCAGATGATCTATTGTCTGGCACCAACGGTATGGATGAGTATAGACGCTGGCCTCTGCTAGATGCCGTCCAGAAGATCGATGACGTAGATGATGAACAGGTTCTCTACGCGTACGCTCGCCGCTATCTCGCTGAGTCTAAGCCTCCGGGGGCCGACCTCTCTGTGACAGTGAACGGTTCTATATCTCCGTTTGTGGGGACATACTTCCCCGGTGATTGGTGTTCTCTTATCATTGATGACGACTTCGCTAAGATGAGGCTGAAGAGTGATCTTGAGCCTAGGGACGATGTTCTGGTTCGAAAGATTGACCAGTTTGAAGTGTCCGTACCTGACAGTGTGACCTTCCCTGAGATGGTCTCCCTATCCCTGATCCCTGAGTGGGAGGTTGATAAGCGTGGTAAGTCGTCGATATAGAGATGCCCAAAGCGTTGGAAAAAGACTAAGTGGTATTCAGACCACTATTGAGAACATTGAGAGAAGCAAAGAACTCGGTGATAAGGATATTGTATCCGGAAACCTGGGAGACAACTCTGTAGATTCTCGTGCCCTGGCTCCAGGGTCTGTTTATTCTCTAGCCCTGGGACATGGTGCCGTAGGTACTGAACATCTTGGTGTGGTAAATGAGATTGAATCTGACTCAACAATGACAATCTCTGCTCCGGATACAATTAATCTTGATTCACCGGA